>Ga0308395_1000026_pt1 | contig 176863 bp, 164 predicted proteins | sample Hotspr20SampleP4_FD_202097 | JGI IMG/M metagenome (GOLD analysis project Ga0308395, IMG submission 202097) | Hot spring phototrophic mat microbial communities from Mushroom Spring, Yellowstone National Park, Wyoming, United States - 20050930_P4 ... | reverse complement strand
TCAGCGCCAGCCCGGAATAGGAGGTGAGAGTGAGCTTTGCAGATTGCTTGACTTCAAAGCGGGGCATGGTCAGTTGGGTGAAGAGGGATGATGCAGAATTATAGCACAGAATCAACGGGTTGTGTTCGGTTTGGGATGAGAGAACACGGATTCAGGTATATATCAAAATTGCGCTATGCCCGGAGTTTTCGGCAGCAGCAGCGTGATAAAGAGTTGCTCGCTTCACAGGGTGCGTTTCATGAGCGATTCTGCTGCAGGCTTTGGGAAGGGGCGCTTGAACTCTTTTGGGACCAAGCATGCACCACGGCCTTTTCCAGTTCTACCACGAGCAGTACCGTGATGCCAAAGGCAACAATGCGTCCCCAGGCAGCGAGATCGAGCGGTGCCGTGTGGAAAAGCTTGTTCATGATCGGCAGATAGGTAAAAGTGAGCTGCAGAAAGAGGAGCCCCGCGATCGCGACCCACACCCAGCGGTTTCCCGTCAGCCCATCCCAGGAGAGGACAGGGTGCATTAGCCGTCGGCAGTTGAAGAGGTAGAAGAGCTCGGCAATCATCACCAGGTTGACAGCGGCCGTTCGCGCCGCTTCTAGGCTCGCGCCACGGGTGAGTTCCCAGGAAAAGAGCGCCAGAGTGCCCACGACCAGGATCGTGGAGAGGAAAGCGATCCGCCAAAGCATGAAGGGGGAGAGAAGCGGTTCGTCCGGATGGCGCGGAGGACGGCGCATGATGTCGGGTTCAGCTGGCTCGAAGGCGAGCGCCAGGGCGAGCGTGATTGCTGTGACCATGTTCACCCATAGGATTTGCACCGCAGTGATCGGCAGGTGCGCAAGCCCTAGGACGATTGCGGCCACCAGGACGCCCGCCTGGCCACCGTTGGTGGGGAGGATGAAGAGGATCGCTTTGCGGATGTTGTCGTAGATGGCTCGGCCCTCCTCCACTGCAGCGGCGATGGTGGCAAAGTTGTCGTCCGCAAGCACGATGTCCGATGCCTCCTTGGCTGCCTCGGTCCCTTTCTTGCCCATCGCAACGCCAACGTCAGCGCGCTTGAGAGCGGGGGCGTCATTTATTCCGTCACCGGTCATCGCTACCACTTGTCCTTCCTTTTGGAGCGCCTGAACCAAGCGCAGCTTATGTTCCGGGTTGGCGCGGGCAAAGATCGTGGTCGCGAGCGCTGCCTTCCTGAGTTCCGCCTCGTTCAGCGCATCGATCTCATTGCCGGTGAGCATGCGGATCTCGTCGGCAAGCCGAAGTTGCGCGCCAATTGCGGCGGCGGTGGCAGGATGGTCTCCGGTGATCATCTTGACCTGAATACCCGCTGTGCGGCACTTAGCCACCGCCTCGATTGCCTCCTCGCGGGGTGGGTCGGCAATCCCAACGACGGCAAGCAGGGTGAAACCGCCGGCGGCAACCGAGGCAAATTCGAGTTCGCGTCCTTCCCACGGTGCGGGGCGGACCGCCAGCGCCAAGAGCCGCATCCCACGCGCGGCGGCCGCCTCCATCGCGCTTTGCCAGCGGGCGGGGTCAAGCGGGCGGTCGCCGTTCGCCGTCCGCTCGTGGTCGCACAGGGCCAACACCTGCTCGGGGGCCCCTTTGAGGTAGATCCAGGCATGGCCGGTGTGGTCGTGGTGCAGCGTGGCCATGAAACGGTGTTCGGACTCGAACGGGATGACATCAGTGCGCGGCAGCGCCTCGCGCTCAAAGTGCGGGTCGAGCCCGGCCTTCAGCGCCAGGGTGATGAGTGCCCCCTCAGTGGGGTCGCCGCTCAGTTGCCATGTGTCGCCTTGGTGTTGCAGTTCGGCGTCGTTGCACAGCAGCGCCACACGGGCGATCTCGAGAAGAAGCGGCTGCTCCTTGGCAAGTACCTCGACCCCGTCGCGTTCGAAACCGCCGCGGGGGGCGTAGCCGGTGCCGCTCACCGAATAGTTCCCTTCGGCGGTGAGGAGAGTCTGCACGGTCATCTCGTTGCAGGTGAGGGTACCGGTCTTGTCCGAGCAGATCACGGTGACCGAACCGAGCGCCTCGACCGCCGGCAGCCGGCGTACGATGGCATTGCGCCGGGCCATCGCCTGCACCCCGATTGAGAGGGTGATTGTCAGGATCGCGGGCAACCCCTCAGGGATCGCAGCCACCGCCAGTCCCACCGCGGCAAGGAACATTTCGCCGGGGGAATAGCCGCGCGCCAAAGCGCCAAAGGCAAAGGTGAAAGCGGCAATTGCCAGAATGGCCCAGGTGATCCATTGGGCAAACCGAGCCATCTGGCGCAACAAGGGTGTCTGCATCCCCTCAACCTCGGCAAGAAGGCGGCTGATGCGCCCGATTTCGGTCGCCTGCCCCGTGGCCACCACCACACCAATTGCTTGCCCGTTGGTGACGAGCGTGCTGGACCAGGCCATGTTGCTCCGGTCAGCTAACGGTGTATCGGCAGCGACTGGGTCGGTCTGTTTCTCAACAGAGAGTGATTCGCCAGTCAAGGCAGCCTCTTCAACGCGCAGGTTCTTGACTTCGATCAGACGCAGATCGGCAGGCACACGATCGCCAGCGGCAAGGAAGACGATATCGCCAGGGACAAGCTGGGCGGCGTCAACCTCTTGACGGCGGCCATCGCGCAGCACTTGGGCGCGCGGGCAAAGCATGCTGCGGATTGCCTCTAGCGCCGCTTCGGCCTTACCCTCTTGGATAAAACCGATGATCGCGTTGATGACCACCACCCCAAAAATGACCAGACTATCGACCCAGTGGCCGAGAAGCGCCGTAATCCCTGCGGCTACAAGAAGGACATAGATCAGGACATTGTGGAATTGGCGCAGAAAGCGCAGAAAGGGACCGCGCTTGCGCGCGGGCGGCAGGACGTTGCCGCCAACACGCGCCAGCCGCTCCGCTGCCGTCGCAGAGGTCAATCCATGGCTGGTGGTAGCGAGTGCCGCCAGCGTCTCATCAACCGAGTAGGCGTGCCAGGGTGGGGTGGAACCAGGCGTAGGCATGTCGTGCTCCATTCGTGGCTAGGCGCTCTATTTGAGTATGCCACATAGATTTGTAGCACATTTTCATTCACGCAGGAACGATGGCGGCAAATGCCTTGCAAGATCGGATAAAACCTGGCTGCTCATCGCCGGCAGCGCGTGGGACCAGTTAAAGCTTGCCTACCCTCCGCGTAACACCGCCGCTGCCGCAGGGGCAATGGTCCGCAGGTGCAGATCCTGCTGCGGGAAGGGGATTTCGATTCCCGTTTCGGCAAAGTCCCGGGTGATCGCGATGGCGAGCTCCGTCCGGGTTTGGTTGCGCACGGCGATGTCGGCCACAAAGCAGCGCAGCTCCAGGTCGATGCTGCTTGCGCCAAACTGGACGAAGGCAACCGACGGCTCTGGTTCGGCCAGAACGTTGGGGTGGCTCTGGGCTACCGCCAGAAGCCGGTGGCAGACCGTTTCAAGGTCGGTACCGTAAGCAACCCCCACCGTGAGAACCAGGCGCGACTGCTGGTCAGAGAGGGTCCAGTTGGTGACGGAGCCGGTGATGATCGCTTTGTTGGGGATGAGTACCTCCTGTTTATCGGGGGTTTCGATCACCGTGGCCCGGATCGTGATCCGTTTCACCCGCCCGGTGGTTCCTTGGATGGTCACCAGGTCGCCGACCCGGATCGGCTGTTCGAATAGGATGATTAGCCCGGAGACGAAGTTGGCAACGATCTCCTGTAGGCCAAAGCCCAGGCCCACCGAGAGGGCAGCGACCATCCACTGCAGCTTTGACCACGGCATTCCCAGTCGGTTGAGAATCCAGACAAGGCCAATACTCACCAGCAGGTAGCGAAAGAGCGTAACAGCAGCGTATTGCGTTCCAGCATCGATCCCCTTAGCGCGGGCGAGCGCAAATTCCAGAAGCAGCGGGGCGTGGCGGGTCAAGAGCGTCAGGAGGGCCAGCGTGACCAAGGCAAAGAGGAGGTCAGCTACCGAAACGGTAAAGGTCAGGGTTTCGCTACCGGTCACTTCCTGATAGCGCCATAGGACCCACTCATCGAGTTTGCCAAGTGCCGGAAGGAGTGGCCCCCACAGCCACACCAGCAGCAGCGCCAGGACCAGCCACAATCCCCAGCGAACCAGGCGAAGGAGCTGGACGATATCGTGGGATTTAGTCGATTCGGTCGGTGTTTCTGGCGTTTTTGTCTGTCCATCGGATGGTTCGCCTGCGCCGGGCATGCGTTTTGCAATCAGCCGGTCCCAACGGGTGGTGATCGCGGCTTGGATCAGGTCGTAGGCGAGCATCACGATGAGCAGCGTCCAAACTGTCCGCCAATAGGCAAGGAGCACTGCTTCACCAAGGTGGCGGTAGCCCAGAAAGAGCAGTAGGGTACAGGCAAGTGGCGGCAGGGTGGCCAACACCCATAGGAGCCAACGGTAGCGGATCGGGAGGCCAGCAAGAAGGGGGTCGGTTTGCCAAGGGCGCCACAACCATCCCATAAAGAGGGCCAACCAGGCCGATCCCGCAAGAAGCGCGGTGCGAACGGCGATCGTTGCCTCTTCATGGGCCGGAAGGGCCATCAAGAAGGCGGTGAGTGTTGCCAGCGGCGCAGTAATCGCGACAAAGAGGCGTAACCGCCGGGCCAAGCGGTGGACCGTGGCCGAGGGGCGATTATAGCGGTGGTGGAGCAACCCGCCCTCATAGGTGAGGAGCACCGTCCAGAAGCGCAGGTTCCACCACAGAAACGCCGTCTGTAGGAGCGCGATCCCGGCAGCGGCCAGGTAGGGGTGGATGGCAGCAGCTAAGAGGAGTCCTGCGGCGACCAGCGCAAGCGGGGTACCGAGCGTGCTCAAGGCGGCAACGACAAGGATCTTCAGCGTTGCCAGTAGCGCCTGCGGTGCCTGAGGGGCAGTGGCTGGCAGTAGCGCAGCGTACCTTTGCCGAATAGGGGTGCGGAATTGGCCATAGATGACCAAGAGAAGCAAGGGCAGGATCGCCCACCAAAAGGCCGAGAGCGACAAGCGGTCGGTCAGGCTGGGAAGGGCGGCGATGAGGGCGGTGATCGCCGTGGCAATGGCCGCTCCTTCGCTGGCAACTGCTTCGCCCCATACCGGGGCCGACTGGGCCCAGAGCAATTGCCCGTGCACTTTGGGAAGGATCTGATCGGCAAAAGTGCTGGCGCTCGTTGCTACGGTCTCCAGGTCGGCAGCAGCTTGAAGCACGAGCTGCCGTTGAGCCGTTAGGCGGTTCCACTCGCCGCGTGCCTCCTCAAGTAGCCCATTAAGCGCCCGTTTGGCCTCAGGCTGCGCTTCCGGGTCCAGTCCAGCAATCTTCTGGTCGATTTCGCGGTTGAAGTGCTCCAAGCGGCGTTCGCTTTGGACAAGGAGGATTTCGCTCTTTTGCCAGCGACCAAGGGCATCGCTGGCTTGGCGCAGCGCACTTGTGCTCGCCTCTTTCAGGGCTTGGAGCGCCTTTTGCATATCCGTGAGCTGGTACCCCTGTAGCGGGGTGAGCCCAGCGGTCGTTCTCCGTTGGGTCAGCCGCTGGGCGGACTGGGTCAGCCGCTGTAGCTCAGCGTCAAGGGTACGCTGGGTCTCCTGAAGTTGGGTGATTGCGCTCTGCGTGGCCAACCGCGCATCGTTCAGCGTTTCGATGAGCGCCTGTATCTGCTGCCCGAGCGGATCCTGTTGCCACCGTTCGTTGGCCGCGGAAGCGGGGCGAAACTTGGCGATCTGCGCAAGCTGCCTGTCGATACGGGTAAGGTGCGCTTCGGCAAGCTGGCGGCGGGCTAGACGGGCCGCCTCTTCTTCCTGGAGCACCTCTTGCCAGAGGCGCTGGGCCTCTTCGCGCTTAAGACGTAGCAGGGGCCAAATGGTGGCCAGCGTTGGATCTGCACTGGTTGCGCTTGCCGGCTCTGCTGGGCGGTTGAGGAGAGCAGGGGGGTCGGATGCAGGGCGGCGCTCGGCCTGTTCCCGCTCGGCCTGCCAGCGGGCGCGCGCCTCGAGTAGGGCCGACTCTTGAGCCCGCGACCACTCGGCAGCAGCGTTGGGGTCACTGCGCTCGCGTTCGCGGAATTCGCGGGTAAGCTCAGCAAGGGGCGCAGCAAGGAGCTGTTGCCGCTCCCGTTCGGCCTCCTGCCGGGCGCGTTGAGCAATCTCCCTGCGCAGTGTGAGTTGATCGACCAGTTGTTGCAGGGCAGCGGCCTCTTCGCGCATCCCCTGCAAGGCTTCGCGGACTCGTGGGGCACGCCCTGATTCGCTGATCGCTCGGTCGAGCAAGGAAAGGAGTTCTGCAGCTGTGGTTGCAGCAGCCGCTCCGCCGTTTTTCTGGGCGTGGGTAGCTGCTGGGCTAACGACCAGAAGGGCGAAGAAGAGCAAAGCGAAAAGGTTGCGGATTGGCGGCATGGAGAGAGGTGGTGGTGAAGGGGGGAGTCGAACCCCCGACCTACGGGTTATGAATCCGTCGCTCTAACCATCTGAGCTACTTCACCACAAGTAGGCGCGACGTTGGTTTAGTGCCGCTGCAAGAGTCTGGTAATATAGCGGTTTGTGACCCTTTTTGTCAACCCTTTGGGAGCCAATACGGGCAATGAGACGCGTCTACTTCCGCACCTTCGGTTGCCAGATGAACGAGTACGACACCGAGAAGATGGCTGAACTCCTCTACGCGCAGTTTGGCGCCGAAGTGACGGATGATCCCCGGCAGGCCGATCTGATCCTTTTCAACACCTGCTCGGTGCGTGAGAAGGCCCAGGAGAAGGTCTTTCACGAGCTTGGGCGGGTCAAGGGACTTAAGAAGGAGAATCCGGCACTTCTCATCGGTGTAGGCGGGTGCGTGGCCAGTCAGGAGGGGGAAGCGATCCTTGCTCGTGCCCCATACGTCGATCTGGTCTTTGGCCCGCAGACGTTGCACCGGCTGCCGGAGCTGATCGCCCGACGCCAGCGTGAGGGGCGGCCACAGGTCGATGTCTCCTTCCCCGAACAGGAGAAGTTCGATTCGCTGCCGCAGCCGGCCCGCCATGGTCCGACCGCCTTCGTGTCGATCATGGAGGGGTGCTCAAAGTACTGCACCTACTGCATCGTCCCCTACACCCGCGGGGATGAATTCTACCGGCCGCTTGAAGAGGTGTTGAGCGAGGTGGCCGCGCTTGCCGATCAGGGGGTCAAGGAGGTGACGCTTCTTGGGCAAAACGTCAACGCCTGGCGGGCACCGTTGGCTCCAGCAAGCCGGGAGATGGCCGACTTTGCCTTTTTGCTCGAGTGCGTGGCCGAAATTCCGGGCATCGAGCGGATTCGGTATACCACCTCCCACCCGCGAGAGATGTCGGCTCGACTCATCGCCGCCTACGAGCGGATCCCCAAACTGGTCAGCCACTTGCACCTGCCGCTGCAGGCTGGTTCCGACCGGGTGTTGGCAGCAATGAAGCGCGGTTATACGGTGCTTGAGTATAAGTCGATCGTGCGTAAGCTGCGAGCAGTCCGGCCTGACCTGTCGCTCTCGTCCGATTTCATCGTCGGCTTTCCAGGCGAAACCGAGGCCGATTTCGCCAAAACCCTGGCGGTGGTCGAAGAGCTTGCTTTCGACACCTCGTTTAGTTTCCTCTTCAGCCCCCGACCGGGAACGCCAGCAGCCGAGATGCCCGACCCGGTTCCTCGCGCCAAGAAGGAGGAGTGGCTGCACCAGCTGCAAGAGCTCCTTGAGCGGCAAAGCCAATCCTATAGCGCCGCAATGGTCGGGAGAGTGGAGCGGGTGCTTGTTGAAGGTCCGTCGAAGAAGAACCCTCAGGAACTCTCGGGGCGGACGGCAAACAACCGCGTTGTCAATTTCCCGGCGCCTCCTCGCTTGATCGGCACGATGGTCGATGTGCGCATCACCGCTGCGTTGCCGCATAGCCTGCGCGGGGAAGTGGTCGTTCGGTAGCGGTGATGGGCATTGAGCTTCTTTGGCAAGCGGTGCCACAAGACAACCTCCGGTTGGCCAACCTGTGTGGGGCGCTCGACGCCAATTTGCGCCAACTCGAAGTGGCGTTTGACGTGGTAATCGCCCGGCGCGACCACCACTTCTCTGTGCAGGGAGCGGCGGAACCGGTCCACTTGGCCCGTTCGGCCCTGCAGCGGCTCTGGGCGCAAGCTGAGCGGCCGCTAACGATGGACGATGTCCAGTTGGCCTATGTTGAAGCGCGCAATGCCCCCCTGCCGCTGGCCGAGGTAGAAGAGAGCGTTGCTGCCGTTTCCAAGACGCTTGCCGTCGAAGCGCCCGGCGTCTTGGCGTTACGAACGCGCAAAGGACGGGTCGCGCCGCGAACCCCGCGTCAGGTTGCCTACGTTGAGGCAATTCGCAGCCACGACATTACGTTTGGCATCGGTCCTGCGGGTACCGGGAAGACTTTTCTGGCAGTGGCCTGCGCCGTGGAGGCGTTTGAGCGCGAGCAGGTAGAGCGAATCTTGCTAACGCGTCCGGCAGTTGAGGCAGGGGAGCGGCTTGGCTTTCTGCCTGGCGATCTTGCGCAGAAGGTCGATCCCTATCTCCGTCCGCTCTACGATGCCCTCTACGATCTAATGGGGGCTGAGCGGGTGGCGAAACTCTTTGAACGGGGGGCTATCGAGATCGCCCCGCTTGCCTTCATGCGCGGCCGCACCCTCAACCACGCCTTCGTGATCCTTGATGAGGCGCAAAATACCACGCCTGAGCAGATGAAGATGTTTCTGACTCGGATCGGGATCGGCTCCAAGGCGGTGATTACCGGCGACCTTACCCAGATCGACCTGCCGCGTGGTGCCAAAAGTGGGCTTGCCGAGGCGGTCGAGGTGTTGCAGGCAGTGCGCGGGCTTGCGTTTCAACGCTTTCACCGCGAAGATGTGGTGCGCCACCCGCTGGTTGCCCGGATCATCGAAGCCTACGAGCGGGTTGAGGAGGCCCGCCGGGAGGCTGGGCGGTGAAGCGGCTTTGGCTCTCTTACCAGCGTGCCACTGCTCACCCGGTGCCACCCCGCGCTGCAGTGCTGCGCTGGGTCCGCGCTGCTTTGCAAAGTGGAACATTTCGGGTGACCGTGCGCTTTGTCGATGAGCCAGAAGGGTTGGCGCTCAACCGCGATTTTCGCGGCAAAGCCTACGCTACCAACGTCCTCTCCTTCCCCTACCAGCTCCCCGAAGGGATGCCCGAGGCGGAGCGGGCTGGCGACTTGGTGCTCTGTGTGCCGGTGGTCGCTCGCGAGGCGGCTGAGCAGGGCAAGTCGTTCGAGGCCCATTGCGCCCACCTCATCGTTCATGGTATGCTGCACCTGCAAGGGTATGATCACGAAACGGAAGAGGAAGCCGAGGCGATGGAGGAGCGGGAACGGCAGATTCTTGCCCGTCTCGGTTTTCCCGATCCTTACACCGAAACCGTATGAGCGATAGCGCCGATCCTTCCCCTAGGCGGGGCCTCTTAGGCCGACTCACTCACCTTTTTGCTGGCGAACCGCAAACCCGCGATGACCTCATTAAGCTTCTGCGTGCAGCCAGCGATCGCAACCTGCTCGACCACGAGACATTGGCAATCATCGAAGGGGCGTTGGCCATCTCGGAACTGACGGTGCGCGACGTGATGGTGCCGCGCAGCCAGATGGATGTCCTGCATGTTGACGATTCGATCGAAGCGATCACTCGGATGGTTGTGACAACCAACCACTCCCGTTTCCCTGTGGTTGGAACGAGCCGGGATGATGTGCTGGGGATCTTCCTTGCTAAGGAGTTGCTGCGCTACTACGCCGGCCAATCGTTCGATCTGCGTGACAGCCTGCGGCCCGCAGTGTTCGTTCCTGAATCGAAGCGGCTCGACCTGCTCTTGCGGGAATTTCGCTTGCGCCGCAACCATATGGCCATCGTCGCCGACGAGTATGGGGCGGTGACTGGGCTAGTAACCATCGAGGATGTGCTCGAGGAGATCGTCGGCGATATCGACGATGAGTATGACTTCGACGAAGAGGAGGCGATTGTAGCCGAGGCCGAAGGGACGCTGCGGGTGCGCGCCGACCTCTCCCTGGCTGACTTTGATGATCAGTTTGCGACCCAGTTTGATGCCATCGACGGGGTCGATACAATCGGTGGGCTGGTGATCCACCACCTTGGCCGGGTGCCGCGGGCCCACGAACGGGTCACCGTGGCCGGGTGGCAGTTCGAGGTGCTGCGCGCTGATGGACGGCGCCTTTACTGGGTGCGCGTGACCCCTCCTCAATCCAATTCCAGCTCTGCGGCAGGGGAAGGGGCTGGCTCTAGGTGACCTCTGGTCAGCTCTTGCTGCGCTGGCGGTCTGTGGTTGTGGCTGCGCTTCTTGGCGCAGTGGCTGCCACTGCATTTTCCCCAAGCCCTTGGTGGGGGCTACTTCCTTTGGCTTTTGCCGGTTTTTTTGCCCATCTTGCAGCAGCTGCAACCGCACAATCGGCACTGGTGCGCGCCATCGCTTTTGGTTGGGGGTACTTTTTTTGCGGAATTGCATGGATTGCCGTGGCGCTGGCTCGGTATGGCGGGCTTAGTTGGGTGCTGGCGCTGCTGGCGGTAGCGCTTCTTGCCCTTTTTCTTGCCCTTTACTGGGGGGTGGCGGGATGGCTGACCTGGCGCCTGTGGCAACGCGCAGCGCCGCCAGCGCTCACACCAGCGCTGCTCTGGATTGTGTGTGAGTGGCTACGTGGCTGGCTTTTTTCGGGCTTTCCGTGGCTAACGCCTGGCGTAGCAGCGGCACAGGAGGGCGGATGGTTAAATGGTTGGTTCCCGCTCATTGGTGCCCTAGGCGTGAGCGGGTTGCTCATCGGGGTTGCAGCAGCGTTGCCTACTGGCTGGCACAGGGGGAAGTTTTGGGCCGCGCTGCTCGTAATTGCCGCTCTGGGGTGGGCGCTACGCCCAGTTGCTTGGAGCAAACCGGCTGGTGAGCCAGTGCCGGTGACGGTGATCCAGACGGCGGTGACCCAAGAGGAGAAGTGGCAGACCGATCGCTGGCAGGCCCATTTGGAGGCTTTGCGTGCGGCCATTGCTGCTGCTCAGGGAGCGGTGGTCGTAACGCCTGAGACGGTTCTGCCCCTTTTTGCTGACCAACTCCCGCCACTTTGGCAGCAAGCGCTGCAAGCTGCCGCTGGGGAGCGGACGCTTCTTGTTGGGCTCTTTGCGCGCGATGAGCACGGCATCCACAATCGTCTTGTCTCCTGGTCGCTGCCGTGGCATTACGACAAGCGCCAGCTCGTTCCTTTTGGTGAGTATACTCCGCCTTTTTTTCGCTCGATCGCTACGCGGCTAACCATCCCTTTTGCTGATCAGACCCCTGGTGCCGACATACAGCCGTCGCTTGTCGTAGGCGGTGTGGCCTGGCGAGCCAACATCTGCTACGAGAGCGCCTTTTCCCAGCGGATTATGGACGATGTCGCCGCCGGGGCGGCCGTGCTGGTAAATGCCTCTAACTTTGCTTGGTATGGCGCAAGCCACGGCCAGTGGCAGCATCTGCAGATCGGTCGCGCCCGGGCGCTCGAAACGGCGCGGCCGTGGGTTCAGGCGGTCAATGCGGGGGTAAGTGCCGTCATCGGGCCACGCGGTGAGACGCTGGCACAAGCCCCGGCCTGGCAGAGCATGATCCTGGAGGCGACGGTGACCCCGCAGCAGGGGCTGACCCCCTTCGTGCGCTGGGGTGGGGAGCGGACAATCGCTGCTGCTGCAGCGCTCCTTTTGGCGGCGCTCTGGGCCATGGCGCGGAAAACCCCAAGGGAGAGTGCTAAAATCGCCTGATTCTTAGCGATTCGGTGAACCGATCATGACGCTACCCACTTTCCAAGAGATCATCCTGCGCCTGCAGACCTTTTGGGCGAACGAGGGGTGTGTTTTGCTGCAACCCTACGACCTCGAAGTGGGGGCAGGGACGTCGCACACAGCCACCTTCTTGCGCGCCATTGGCCCCGAACCGTGGTTTGCCGCCTATGTCCAACCATCGCGTCGCCCTAAGGATGGCCGCTATGGGGAAAACCCTAACCGGTTGCAGCATTACTACCAATTCCAGGTGGTCCTGAAACCGAGCCCACTCGATATCCAGGAGCGTTACCTGCGCAGCTTGACGGCGCTTGGGATCGATCTCAAGCGCCATGACATCCGTTTCGTCGAGGATGACTGGGAGAACCCTACGCTCGGTGCCTGGGGGCTCGGTTGGGAGGTGTGGCTTGACGGGATGGAGGTGACCCAATTCACCTACTTTCAGCAAGTGGGGGGGCTCGACTGTCGGCCGGTACTCGGCGAGATCACCTACGGCATCGAACGGCTGGCGATGTACCTGCAAGGGGTTGAAAACGTCTATGACCTCCTCTTGGCTGTTGCCCCGAACGGGCAGCGGATTACCTACGGCGACGTCTTTCACCAAAACGAGGTTGAGCAGTCGCGCTATAACTTCGAAGCGGCGAATGTTCCGCTTCTCTTTACCCTCTTTGGCCACTTCGAAAGCGAAGCGAAACGACTGATGGCCGACGGTTTGCCTTTGCCAGCCTACGAGATGGTGCTCAAGGCGGCCCATACCTTCAACCTGCTCGATGCTCGCGGCGCGATTTCGGTCACTGAGCGGGCGGGCTACATTGGCCGGATCCGCGCGCTGGCTCGAGCGGTGGCTCAGGCCTATTACGAGAGCCGGGAGGCGCTCGGTTTTCCGCTGCTCCAGGAGGTGGCCCATGCTGCGTAAGTCGCTTCTAGTCGAACTGGTGACCGAGGAGTTGCCGCCCAAGGCGTTGCCCCGCCTGGCCGCCTCTTTTGCCGAAGGGGTGGTGGCTCGCCTGCAGTCGGCAGGGTTGATGGCCAGCGATGCGCCGTGGCGGTGGTTTGCAACGCCGCGCCGGCTCGCCGTCTGGGCTTCGGGTGTAGGAGAAGAGGGACCTACACGGGAGGCGCTGGTGCGGCTGATGCCGGTTGCTGTGGCCTACGGCGCCGATGGCTCCCCTACGCCAGCGCTGACCAAGCGGCTCGCGGCCAAAGGGCTGACGCCAGAGACGGCCGAGCTGGTACGCGATTCCGATGGCAAGCAGGAGATGCTCTTTCTGCGTGAGCGGCAAGCGGGGGCGCGCCTCATGGCGCAGTTGGCCGGTTGGGTCGACGAGGCGCTAATGGCGCTGCCGATTCCCAAACGGATGCGCTGGGGCAGTGGCGACGCGACCTTTGTCCGCCCCGTCCATCGGCTGGTGATGCTCTGGGGGGAGGCGGTGGTGCCTGGCCACCTTTTTGGTTTAACCAGTGGCAGGGAGACGCTCGGCCATCGGTTCCTGAGCCGCGGGGCGATCGACCTAGCTAGTGCCGATGCCTATGAACCAACCCTTCTTGCCGAAGGGAAGGTGATTCCCGACTTTGCCGCGCGCCGGGAGGCGATTGCCCAGATGCTCGCCGATGCTGCGGCAGCAGTCGGCTGTCAGTTGCGTGACGATCCGGAACTCCTGGATGAGGTTACCGCGCTGGTTGAATACCCGGCCGTCTACCGGGGTGCTTTCCCTGCCGAGTTTCTGGCCGTGCCGCCCGAGTGCTTGATCCTGACGATGCGCGCCAACCAGAAATACTTTCCCCTTTTTGATGGCCAGGGGCAGCTCACCAACCAGTTCCTCATCGTCTCGAACATGCGTATTGCCGACCCTTCGGCGATCATTCGCGGGAACGAACGGGTGGTGCGACCGCGGTTGAGCGATGCCCGCTTTTTTTACGAGCAAGATCGCAAGGTTTCCCTTGAATCGCGTCTGCCACGGCTGGCAGCGATCGTCTATCACAACCGCATCGGGACGCTGGCCGAGCGGGTCGAGCGGTTGCAGGCGCTGGCTGGCACGATCGCCGAGCGACTCGGTGTCGATCCCCTCCTGCCGCAACGGGCAGCGCGCCTAGCCAAGTGTGACCTGGTGACCGAGATGGTCGGTGAATTCCCCGAACTCCAGGGGGTGATGGGGCGTTACTACGCCCTTGCCGATGGCGAACCGACCGAGGTGGCCGAGGCGATCGAGGATCACTACAAACCGCGCTTTGCTGGCGATCTCCTGCCGCGCTCCCTTACCGGCACGATCGTCGCGCTGGCCGACAAGCTCGACGCGCTGGCCGGACTCTTTGCTGTGGGCGAGGTGCCAACTGGCGAAAAGGACCCCTTTGCCCTGCGCCGAGCAGCGCTTGGTGTGGTGCGCATGGTCTTTGAAACCCCGCTGCCACTTGACGTCGACGCGCTCCTTGCCGCTGCGCTTGCCGTGCAGCCGCAGGCGGTGCACGCGGCAGCAGGTAGCCGCGACGTGGTGGCCGAACTGCGCGCTTTTATCGATGAGCGGCTGCGCAACTGGTTGCGCGACAAGGGGCAACCGTTGCCGCTGATCGACGCCGTGCTGGCCATCCATCCGCAGCGCCTCGATACGCTGCCGGCACGGCTCGCTGCCCTTGCCGCCTTTGCTGAGCGGCCCGAAGCGGCGCGCCTTGCCACAGCGCGCAAACGGGTGGTCAACCTGCTGAAACGGGCCGAAGGGGTTGAACCGAACGGGGCGGTCGATGTCGCCCTTTTTGCCGAACCAGCCGAGAAGCAGCTCTTCGATGCCCTGGTGCGTGCGGAACCCTATCTCGCCTCACACGTGGCCAACGAGGCATTTGAAGAGGCGCTCGCTGTCTTGGCTGAACTTGCTGCGCCGATTGACGCCTTTTTTGATGGGGTGATGGTCCTTTGTGACGAGCCGCTGCTGCGCGCTAACCGCCTGGCCTTGCTCACCCGTTTGAAGCAGGCGATGGACCTGGTGGCCGATCTCTCGGTTCTGGCGGCATGAAACTGATCGTGCTCGACCGCGATGGGGTGATCAATGAACCGCGTTCCCCTTTTTTGCGCGGTCCGGACGATTGGCTGCCGCTACCCGGAGCGATCGAGGCAATTTCGCTCCTTACCCAATGGGGGTGGCGGGTTGTGCTGGCGATTAATCAGTCGGCGATTGGCCGGGGGTTGGTGACCGTTGATGCGATGAACGCCATCCACCAGGTGATGATCAAGCGTATCAGCGAAGAGGGGGGGCGGATCCATGCCATCTTCTTCTGCCCCCACGCGGCAGAAGCGCAGTGCGCGTGCCGAAAACCCAATCCCGGAATGTTGCGCACCATCGCCCAACGTTTTGGCGTTGATCTTGCCCGTGTGCCGGTGGTCGGTGACCGGCTACGCGACCTTCAGGCGGCCGCCAGCGCCGGTGCCCAGCCCTGGCTCGTTCGCACTGGCCTGGGGCAGCAGACCGAAGCGGCTGGCAATCTCCCTCCTGGCACAACGGTGGTTGACGACCTTTTGACCCTAGCCAAACAGTTCATCGCGGCAGAGGGGAAAAGACGATGAGTGGCCTTTCCCCGTGGTGGCAGGTGCCGCCGTGGTTTTCCTACCGTGCCCAACCTAAGCCGGCTCCAGCCGATTTTCGTCCAGGGCGGCGCCCTGCTGCATTGCCCTGGGTGGTGCTCCGTTCGCTTCTTTTTCTCCTTTTTCTCGCCCTGGTTACCGCCCCTTACTCCCTCTTTGCCATGATGGTTCGCCCGCTATCACCGCAGTGGCGCTATTGGTTGATCTCGCGCTGGGCGGTGATCATCGCCTGGGCAATCCGCTACCTTCTGGGAATCCGCTGGCACTTCGAGGGGTTGGAGACCTTCCCTCAGCAGCCGTGTGTGATTCTGGCCAAGCACCAGTCGGCGTGCGAAACGATCGTGTTGCCCGCTGAGCTTGCCCCGATGGTCTTTGTCTTTAAAAAGGAGCTGCTGCGCGTGCCCTTCTTTGGCTGGGGCATCGGGAGTTGCCCGATGATCCCGATCGATCGCAGTGCCGGGCGCGACGCGATCGATCAGATCGTCACGATTGGTCGCGAACGGCTAAGCCAGGGGTTCTACGTGACCCTCTTTCCAGAGGGGACGCGGGTGGCAGTAGGCGAAACCCGTCGCTACAAAGCGGGCGGAGCAAAATTGGCCGTGGAAGCGGGAGTAGTTGTTGTGCCCGTTGCCCACAACGCCGGTGAGCTTTGGGCGCGTAACGCCTTTTTGCGTTACCCGGGTGACCTTCTTTTTGTCATTGGCCCGCCGATCGAGACTCGGGGCAAGAGGGTAGAGGCCGTCAACGACGAGGTGGCATCATGGATCGAAAGCGAAATGCGGCGCCGCTTTCCGTGGCACTATCGCCAAGAGGCCAACACCAACGGCGCGGGCGGATCGTAACCCTGCTCTGCTTGGTGGTCGTGGCGCTGCCGGCGTTGGCTGAGCAGGGATTGCAGCCGCCCCGTTCTGCCCCATCGTCCAGAGCGAGCGATCCAGCCGGCGAATCGCTCCCGTGGTGGGACCTCGCCCACGCCACAGCTTCTGACTGGGTGATCGGCATGGCCAAGCGCTTCGACCAGTTCTTCGGCGACCCGCGTCTTTTCGAAAGTGAGTACGACAAAACCCACCTACGCGTGCGGGTGGGTAGCCAGTACCATCGCCTTGACGGCTGGAATCATGGGGCACAGTTGCGCCTGCGATTGCCGCTGCCGCTTCTGGCCGACCGGCTGCGTCTGGTGGTCGACAGCGATGAAGCCGATTGGTTGCGCCAACGCGATCGTCCCCCATTCGAACCGACGCCGCTTGATCGGCGCAAATCGGAGGTCGGGCTCGAATATGGGTTGGTTGATAACGAACGGGGGCGGTGGACGATTCGGCTCACCGGAGGACCGAAGGTCAGCCTTCGCTATCGGCAGGATTGGGCGCTTGCCGGCGAGTGGCGCTTTCAAGCGCGCCCCCAGATCTATTGGGATCGCGAGCGGGATTGGGGGGTCCTGGTTGGGGGAGACCTGCTGCGCCCAGTAGGGCAGAACGACCTTCTGCGGCTCACCGTCCAAGCAGACGAGTGGGGCGATCGCTCGGGCACCCACTGGCGAGCCGGAACCGACTGGAACCATCGGGTCTCGCCCCGTACCGCCTGGTCGGCCGGCTGGTGGGTAAGCGGGGTCTCCTCGCCGCAGCTCGTCACCGAGCACCGCTTTTCCTGGCGGTGGCGGCAGAGCCTGTGGCGGCCTTGGTTCTTCTATGAGATCGAACCGAGCGTTGGCTGGCGGCGCCAGCAGATGGCCGACGGACAGTGGGAAGCAACCCGCCAGTTCGACCCGGCAATCGCCGTTCGGCTGGAGGTGCAGCTTGGCAAAATCCGTTAAAGCAGACAGAGGTCAGGGCGTAGCAGCGTTGCCCAAGCAGCCACCGGTAGCCGGGCGCGATACCCGCGAACGGATCCTCAACGTGGCTGAAGCGCTTTTTGCCGAGCATGGCTTTGATGGGGCGTCGATGCGGATGATCACCGCCGCCGCTCAGGTCAATCTGGCGGCGGTCAATTACCATTTTGGCAGCAAAGAAAAGCTGATCGAAGAGGTCTTTCGCCGCCGCCTTGTCTGGCTCAACGAGCTTCGTCGGCAGCGCCTGGAACAGCTTTACAGCGAAGCGGAAAAGCTGGGCAAGACAGTTCGGCCAAGCCGCATCCTGGAAGCCTTCTTCGGGGCACTCTTTGACCTGGCCAAAGAGCCGGGCGGGGAGCACTTCCTGCGTCTTTTGGGGCGGACGCTCACCGACCCTTCAGCGTTTGTGCGCCGCGTGCTCGCTGCTGAATACGGGGATGTCCTCAACCGCTACCTTGATGCGCTCTACACCAGCGTTCCCGATGTGCCCCACGAAGAGATCCTGTGGCGGTTCCATTTTATGCTCGGCGCAGTCTCCTACGCGATTGCCGGGGTCGACGCGTTGCAGCTCTTTGCGGGCGAGCCGTTTGATGATCGTAACCTCGACCATCTGCGCGACCGGTTGATTACCTTCCTAATCGGCGGGTTGCGGGCTCCGCTCCCCCAGTTTGCCAACGCCGTTACTGCGGCGCCGTGAGCGCTGGCCGTTCGCCTGCGACCACAGTTACCTGCAGCCGCTTGCCGTGGCGCACGATGGTCAGCACCACCGGTGTGCCGGGAGGATTTGCGGCTACCCGGTCGAGCACCTCACGTACCCGCCGCACCGGTTGCCCAGCCACGGCAACGATCAGATCGCCAGGGCGAATCCCGGCCTGCTGCGCAGGGGTATTGGGGAGCACTGCCACCACCGCCACTGCGCTCTCCCCGGGTACCCCAAGGGCTTCGGCCAACCCCTCGTCAAGGGGTTGCAGCTGCACCCCCAGCCAGCCACGGCGCACTCTGCCCTGGGCGACGAGTTCGGCGACCACGTTGCGGACCGTGCGCACCGGAATGGCAAAGCCGATGCCGAGGTTACCGCCGGTTTGGGAATAGATCGCCGTGTTGATGCCCACCAGTCGCCCGCTGGTGTCGATCAGTGCGCCGCCGGAGTTCCCTGGATTGATCGCTGCGTCGGTCTGGATAAACTGCTCAAAGGTCGATAGCCCCAATTCGGTGCGATTAAGCGCCGAGATGATGCCCATCGTCACCGTTTGTCCCACCCCAAACGGATGGCCAACAGCCAGAACGATGTCGCCAACAGCATAGCTGTCGTCAGGGGCAAACGGCAGCGGGGCCAAAGCGATCTTGTCTGCTTCAGCAAGCTGCAATAGCGCAAGATCGGTTTCGCGGTCGATCCCGACGAGTCGAGCCGTGCGCGTGGTCCCATCGGCAAAACGGACCAGCGCCTCCTCGGCTTCGCCAACCACATGGGCATTGGTGACGATCAAGCCGTCGGCACTGATGATCACACCTGACCCCACCTCGCGTTCTTCCAGATCTTCCTCTTCGGGAATCGGAGGATGGTTGGGGGGCAGCAAAGCGTTTTCCTTTCCACCCTCCTCGCCACGGGGTTGTAAGGCGACGACGGCCCTCTGGCCTGCTTGTGCTGCCCTGCGGAAATCTTTGGCCAGGGAATCAGCCGGCGGCTCCCGGTCGCGTTCGACGATTACCACCGAGCGCTGGGGCAACCACCAACTCGGTTTCAGATGGGCGACGATGAACCCGACGGTGGCGGTGGTCAGCACCGTGTACGCGATAATGGTCAGGAGACGGTGACCGCTCATGGAGATGCTCCGATGCAGTTAAAAGAGGTGATAGCAAGGCTCGATTCCTGGCTGACACCACAGCTTTTTCGCGATTATTGCCCAAATGGGTTACAGGTGGAAGGGCGGGCAACGGTCCGCCGGGTAATGACGGCGGTGACCGCCAGTCGCCGGGCGATCGAGGCAGCAGTGGCTGCCGGGGCCGATCTGTTGCTGGTTCACCACGGCCTCTTCTGGAAAGGGGAGGACCCCTGCCTGGTTGGTTGGAAACGGCAGCGCGTAGCGCTCCTCTTCCGCCATGAAGTCTCGCTGGTGGCCTACCATCTGCCGCTCGATGCCCATCCGGAGTTTGGCAACAATGCTGTGTGGGCCAAAGCAATGGGGTGGCAACTGCTTGAGCGCTTTGGCGAGCAGAATCTCGGCTGCCTGGGAAGCTGCCAGGAAGCAACCAGCCCAGTGCCATGTGTCGCGACAATCGCCGAGCGGTTGGCCGAACGACTCGGCCATCAGCCGCTGGTCATCGGGGCGGGAGACCAGCCAGTGCACCGCCTGGCTTGGTGCAGCGGGGCGGCGGCGAGCTACTTCCACGAAGCGGTCACCAAAGGGTGCGACCTCTTTGTCACTGGCGAAATCGCCGAACCCTATGTCCATTTGGCCCGCGAGACGGGTGTTGCTCTGATTGCTGCAGGCCATCATGCAACCGAACGGTTTGGCGTACAGGCACTGGGTGAGCATCTGGCCAAAATGTGTGGGTTTGAGGTCACCTTTTTCGACGATCCTGTCCCCATTTGACGCTCACCAGCGCTTGCCTATAATGGTGGAGTTTGCCATACGGAGCCGTATGTTACGATGTCCCAGAACGATCCACCCAGCAAAACGCCAATCCACCGCCGAACGATTACGCTCGATGGTTTCTTGCGTTCCGACGGAATATGGGAGATCGAGGCGCGTCTGACCGACGTCAAGTCGGTCGACTATCCGATCTCCTCAGGCCTTCGCCCTGCCGGAACGCCAATCCATGAGATGGTGGCGCGGGTTGCCTTCGATGCAACGTTTACCATCGTTGAAGCCCATGCCGAAAGCCGCTGGGTTCCCTTCCCAGGCGTTTGCGAGGCGATTACCCCCGACTACGAGCGGCTGGTTGGGCTCAACCTGATGCGCCATTTTCGCATGGCGGTCAATGAACGGTTTCGTGGTGTCGGCGGTTGCACCCATCTTACCGAGCTGCTCTACCTCCTACCCACGGCAGCACTTCAGACGGTAGCAAGCTTTCATAAGGATAACGCCGAGACCGAGCAAAAGCCCTTTCACCTTGACCAGTGCCATGCCCTGGATACTGAACGTTCGCCGGTAGTCGCTCAGTACTACCCGAAATGGTACCGAGGCAAAGCGTTATAATGTAAAGGCGGCGGGCTGCGGCTCGTCGTCCAGGGAGCGGGGAGGGACCACGCTGCCTTCCCCGAGTACGTGACAACCTCTCATCAGAAAGGCAAATATGAAGATTCACGAATATCAAGCCAAAGAGATTCTTCGTCGTTTTGGAATCCGAACGCCGCGCGGAGAACCGGCCTTCTCAGTCGGTGAGGCAGTGGCGGTAGCCGAACGGCTGGGCGGGCCAGTATGGGTGGTCAAGGCCCAGATTCATGCCGGCGGCCGCGGCAAGGGCGGGGGGGTGAAGCTGGCGCGGTCACTTGCTGAGGTTGAGCAGCTCGCTGGTCAGATCCTTGGGATGCGTCTGGTCACCCACCAGACGGGGCCGCAGGGGCAGATCGTCCGTCGCCTCTTGATCGAAGAGGGGGCAGAGATCCGCCACGAATATTATGTTTCGGTCCTGACCGACCGCAAGACCCAGCTCGTGGCGATGCTTGCCTCCAGCGAAGGGGGGATGGATATCGAGGAGGTGGCGGCCAAAAGCCCAGAAAAGATCATCAAGGTTTTCATCAATCCGCTCGATGGCATCAGCGATGAAGAGGCACTGACTCTGGCCAAGGGGATTGGGATCCCGGAAGGGTCGCTTCCAGAAGCCGTCGACACCTTCAAAAAGCTCTACCAGTGCTATATGGAGACCGACGCCTCGCTAGCCGAGATCAACCCACTGATTCTCGAAGGGGATGGCGGGATCAAGGCGCTTGATGCCAAATTCAATTTCGATGACAACGCCCTCTTTCGTCATCCGGAGATTGTTGCCTACCGCGACCTCGATGAGGAGGACCCCGACGAGATCGAAGCCTCCAAGTACGATCTTTCTTACATTTCCCTTGATGGCAACATCGGCTGCCTGGTCAATGGTGCGGGCCTAGCCATGGCCACGATGGATACCATCAAGCTCTTTGGCGGGGAACCGGCCAACTTCCTCGATGTTGGCGGTGGGGCAACGACTGAGAAGGTGACGGCTGCGTTCAAGATCATGCTCAAGAACCCGCGCGTGCAGGCGATCCTGGTCAATATCTTCGGGGGCATCATGCGCTGCGACACCATCGCTCAGGGAATCGTCGCCGCTGCCCGCGAAGTGCGTCTTGCCGTGCCGCTCGTCGTGCGCATGAAGGGGACGAATGAAGAGATCGGCAAGCAGATCCTGGCCGAATCGGGATTGCCGATCATTTCGGCGGAAACGATGGCTGATGCGGCCAAGAAAGTAGTGGCTGCTGCCAAAGGGCAAGTCTAACCCGACCTGCGCAACGAAAGGAGACGACCATGGCGATCCTGATCAACAAAGCAACCAAAGTCATTACCCAGGGAATTACCGGCAAGACGGGGCAGTTCCATACCGAAAAGTGCTTGGAATACGGGTTTGGCCGAGACTGTTTCGTAGCTGGTGTCAACCCCAAGAAAGCAGGTGAGAAGATTTTCGATATCCCGATCTACGCGACGGTCAAGGAGGCCAAAGAGGCAACCGGCGCTACCGTCTCGGTGATCTACGTCCCGCCTGCTGGCGCCGCCGACGCCATCTGGGAGGCGGTCGAAGCTGACCTCGACCTGGTTATCTGCATCACCGAAGGGATCCCTGTGCGCGACATGCTGATGGTGCGCAACAAGATGAAACGCAAAGTCGAGCAGGGGGGGAAAGAGACGCTGCTTCTTGGTCCCAACTGTCCGGGGATCATCACGCCAGAAGAACTCAAGATCGGTATCATGCCCGGCCATATCCACAAAAAGGGGCGCATTGGGGTGGTGTCGCGCTCTGGCACCCTTACCTATGAAGCCGTGGCCCAACTGACCGAACTGGGGCTTGGGCAGTCGACAGCTGTAGGGATCGGCGGCGACCCGATCAATGGGCTCAAGCACCTGGACGTGATGAAGCTCTTTAACGACGATCCGGAAACGGACGCCGTGATCATGATCGGTGAAATTGGCGGCTCCGACGAGGTCGACGCTGCGCTGTGGTGCAAAACGCACTTTAAAAAGCCGGTGGTCGGTTTCGTCGCCGGTGTCACTGCTCCACCTGGAAAGCGGATGGGGCACGCCGGGGCGCTGATCTCCTCAGGTGCCGATACTGCCGAAGCCAAATTGGCGATCATGGAAGAGTGCGGGTTCAAAGTGACCCGCAACCCATCGGAGATGGGGAAATTGATGAAGTCGCTGCTCGGCTGACCGCTTTCCCGTCTGCCTGAGGGAACACGCCGTCATCGCGCAGCAAAAGGTTCAGCGTTCCCTAACGATGAAGGGCCAGTGAATCACTCTTTACTGGCCCTTTCTTTACTTTGGCTGAGAGGTAGGTTACGATACAAAAAAAGGATGGGAGCATGACGCGCTATTTCAGCGAAAGGGAAGTGCAATCGCTATTGACCATGGCCGAGGCGATCGAAGCGGTCGAGTGGGTCATGGGGCAACATGCCGAAGGCGAAGCCGTTGATCTGCCGCGGCAGCGAGTACGTCTTCCCGGCTCGATCACCCATCTGCTGCAGGGGGCGGTTCCTGCGCTTGACCTCACCGGTTTTAAAGTTTATACCTCTACGCGCGAAGGGACTCGCTTCTGGGTTCATCTCTACCGAATCAGTACCGGCGAACCAGTTGCTGTTCTGGCTGCCGATTGGCTGGGGATGATGCGTACCGGCGCTGCAGGAGGAGTGGCCATTCGCTATCTGGCGCCGCCTGATGCTGCTCTTTTGACTCTCTTTGGCGCTGGCTGGCAGGCTGAAGGTCAGGTGCGTGCTGCGGTTGCAGTGCACAGGTGGCAAGAGATACGGGTGATTGCTCGCCGAGCTGAGCGTGCAGCTGACTTCTGTAGCCGGCTTGGCGCTGAACTGGGCGTGGCAATGCGCCCGGTGGCACTGAGCGATGCCGCTCAGGCACTGGCCGATAGCCACGTCATTGTCACCGCCACCACCTCGGCTACCCCCCTCTTTGCTGCCGAATGGTTGCCGTCAGCGCGTTGCCACATCAATGCCATCGGGTCCAACAGCTTGGCGCGTCAGGAGCTTCCCGAAAAGGTGGTGGTGCGAGCCGACCGCATCGTTGTCGATAGCCGTGAGGTGGCGCTGCGCGAAGCTGGGGATCTTCTTCCTGCCTTGGAAAAGGGGCGGACGCGACCAGGTTTGTGGTCCGAGCTTGGCGAAGTAATCCGCGGAATCCGGCCGGGCCGCAGCCACCCGGAGGCAATTACCCTGTTTGAATCACAGGGGATGGCGATCCAGGACATTGCCGTTGCGGCACGGGTATTGGCCAACGCGGAACCCAAGGGGCTGGGTGTGCCCCTGCCATACTGACCGTTTGCCCCTGCCATGCGGTCCAACCCAGCGCTCTCGCTTGATTTGCTGCGTACCTCACCCGCCGGGGCAATCGAATGCTTCTACCGCAAGCATTTCCTTTGGTATCTGCCGCTTGTTTTGCCCCTTTATCGCGTTGGGCGCGATGAGAACAACGAAATCGTGCTCGATGATCCCACGGTCAGTGCCCGTCACGCCCTTCTTACCCCTTTTTTGCAGGAGCTCCTTGTTGAAGACCTGGAGAGCAAAAACGGGGTGCGCTATCGTGGCACACGGATCCCTCGGGCCAAACTGTCGGTGGGCGAGAGCGTGCAGGTGGGGCTTTTTACGCTGCGCTTCGTTGCTCCTAACCCTCAGCGAGCAGGAGGCGAGAAGTCGGCGGCTGCTGAGTCGCCAACGGTGCCCTGCCTCGTTGCGCTTCCCGAAGGAAAGCGGTTGCCACTGATTAAACGGGTAACGCGCCTTGCTAAGGAGGGAGAAGCAGTCCCGGCGTTCATCCGTGATGCTGGTCGGGTGCTGCTGCTGGTCCCCCCGCAGACACCCATGACGGTCAATGACCAACCAATCGAGGGAGTGGTGCTCCTGCGCGAAGGCGACCGTCTGCTCTGGAATGGCGTCCAGCTCCTTTTTACCTTTTTCCGTCCTTCATCATAAGGAAACTGTTATGCGCCAAACGCTTCTTGCTCCCAGTATCCTGTCGGCCGATTTTGCCCGGTTGGGCGAAGAGATCCGATCGGTCTGTGCTGCCGGCGCCGACTGGATCCACTTCGACGTAATGGACAACCACTACGTTCCTAACCTTACGGTTGGGCCGCTGGTCTGCCAAGCGATTCGTCCCTACACCGATCGGCCGATCGACGTCCATCTGATGGTCAAGCCGGTTGATGCGTTGGTTCCAGAATTTGCCAAGGCAGGGGCCAACTTGATCTCGTTTCATCCGGAAGCGTCGGAACATATCGACCGCACGCTCTCGCTCATCCGCGACTGCGGCTGCCAGGCGGGGCTCGTGTTCAACCCGGCCACTCCGCTTGTCTGGCTTGAACATGTGCTCGATAAGGTCGATCTGGTGCTGCTCATGAGCGTCAACCCCGGGTTTGGCGGGCAGAAATTCATCCCATCGACGCTAGCCAAACTCCGCCAGGCGCGGCAGATCCTTGACCGCTACCGCGAGCAGAGTGGGCGCCACATCTGGCTCGAGGTCGACGGTGGGGTCAAGGTCGACAACATCGCGGAAGTAGCGGCTGCCGGGGCGGACGTCTTCGTTGCCGGATCGGCGGTCTTTGGTGCTGGGCGGGAGAGCGACCCCAACCGCTACGATACGGTTATTGCCCAGTTCCGCGCAGCGTTGGCCAGGGTGTCGCCATGAGCGATACCGCGCGTAAATTCCCCGCTCAGGTGCTTCTCTTTGACCTTGACGGCACACTGGTTGATTCGCTGCCTGATCTGGCCGAGGCAACCAACCGCACCCTTGCTGAGTTGGGACTGCCGCCGCGCGCTTATGAGGAGATCGCCACCTTTGTCGGGCAGGGGATTGGTGAGCTGGTGCGCCGCGCGCTCGGCATTGCTCCAGAAGAGGACCCAGAACGGGTAGCTACCGCGCTTGCTACCTTTCGTCGCCACTACGCCGCGGTCAATGGGTCGCAGGCCACGCTCTATCCGGGGGTCATGGAGACGTTGCGCGCGCTGCAGGAGATGGACCGCCCCATGGCAGTAGTGACCAATAAGGCGGAGCAGTTTACCCGGCCGCTCCTTGAGCAGATGGGGATTGCCCCCTTCTTTGCTGCGGTGGTTAGTGGCGATACGCTACCGGTCAAAAAGCCCGACCCGCGGGTGCTTACCCATGCGTTGGCCCAATTAGGAACTACTCCCCCCCATGAGGCGGTGATGGTGGGAGACTCACGTAACGATGCGCTTGCGGCGCAGGCGCTGGGTATGCCGGTGCTGCTGGTGACCTACGGCTATAGCGAAGGGCAGCCGATTCACGAAATCGCCTGCGATGCCTATCTCGACCGATTCGATCAGGTGTTACACTTTCTGGCTTGATCGTTTCGGAAAAGCACCATGACGCTTAGTCAAGCCGAATTCGAGGCGCTTGCAAGCGCCGGTTATAACCGCATTCCAGTTACAGTTACCACCTTCTGCGATCTCGACACCCCGCTGTCGATCTACCTCAAGCTGGCCAACAAACCGTGGACCTATCTGCTTGAATCGGTCCACGGTGGGGAGCGCTTTGGCCGCTACTCGTTTATTGGCCTGGCCTCCCCCAGCCGAATCGAAGTCTATGGTCGCACCGTGCTGCTTCTAACCGGTAACCGGTTGGTCGAGCGGCGCGATTATGGCGATCCGCTCCACTATCTCAACGAATACCTGAACCGGATCAAGATCCCGCCGCGTGAGGGGTTGCCCCGTTTCGTCGGCGGGCTGGTTGGCTACTTCGGATTCGAGACGATCCGCCTAATCGAGCCGCGGCTGGCAAAAAGCCCACATGCCAAGCCCGACCCGCTGGGAACGCCCGATATTTTGCTCCTTGTCTCTGAGGAGCTAGCGATCGTTGATAACCTCACCGGCCAATTGACCCTGGTCGTTTATGCCGATCCGGGGGTTCCTGGGGCCTACCGCCGCGCCTGCTGTCGGCTTGACGAGCTGATGGGGCAGTTGCGCCAGCCAGTAGTCTGGCCGACCACAAGCCGACTACCAACCTCCAGCGAAACCAAAGCGCCGAGTGAGCCAATCACCTTTGCCTTTCCCCAAGCAGCATTCGAGGCGGCCGTGGCGCGGGCGCAGCGCTACATCGTCGATGGGGACATCATGCAGGTTGTGCTATCGCAGCGCATGACCCAGCCTTTTACCGACCAGCCCCTTGCGCTTTATCGGGCGATCCGCTCGCTTAACCCATCGCCTTATCTCTTCTATTTCGATTTTGAGACGTTTCATGTCGTGGGGGCCTCGCCCGAAATCCTCTGCCGTGTCGAAGATGATGGCGAAGCAAAGAAGGTAATTGTCCGTCCAATTGCTGGCACCCGGCCGCGGGGCGCAACGCCGGCCGAAGACCTGGCCTTGGAACGGGAACTCTGTGCTGATGAGAAGGAGCGCAGCGAACACCTGCAGCTCCTTGACCTTGGCCGCAACGACGTTGGACGGGTAGCACGCACAGGTTCGGTGAAGGTGACCGAAGCCTTTGCCGTAGAGCGCTATTCGCACGTGATGCATCTGGTTTCTAACGTTGAAGGGGTGTTGCGCGAAGGAGAAACGATGCTCTCGGTGCTGCGCGCCACCTTCCCAGCGGGCACCGTTTCTGGGGCACCGAAAGTGCGGGCGCTCGAGATCATCGACGAGTTGGAGCCGCACGGCCGCGGCATCTATGCCGGCGCCGTTGGCTACCTTGGTTTCCATCAGGAGATGGACCTGGCAATTGCCATCCGGACAGCGGTGGTCAAAGAGGGGCAGCTCCATGTCCAGGCCGGGGCGGGAATCGTCGCCGATTCCCAACCCCAAGCTGAATGGCAGGAGACGCGCAACAAGGCGCTGGCGCTTCTAAAAGCCGCAGCATCGATTCGTGCTGGCAAGTTCGACCAATAGCGAGCGCTTATTCGTTCTCCCCCCAACCGCTTGGGCCATCGCTTCCCTGGAAGGGAATCTCGATCGTCTCGAGATCGACCTTTTTGGCCACATCCAGATTGGCCGTGATGAGCTGCGGCCAGACGATTGCTGTGCAGACCATGACCACTTGTATCAGGATAAAGGGAATTACCCCTTTGTAGATCTCCCAGGTGGTCACCGGGGCAATCGTTTGGCCAGTGACTGCATCGCGGTAGTGTTTGTTGGGCGCAACGCTGCGTAGGTAAAAGAGGGCAAAGCCAAAGGGAGGGGTGAGGAAAGAGGTCTGCAGGTTTATGGCGATTAGTACGCCAAACCAGACAAGGTCAAGGCCAAGATGCTCTGCTACCGGGGCAAGAAGCGGTAGCACGATAAACGCGATCTCGAAAAAGTCAAGGAACATTCCCAAGATAAAGACGAGCGTGTTGACCACCACCAAAAAGCCGAGCGCCTCGCCTGGCAGACGCGCAAAGAGCTCCTTAACCCACTCCGGACCGTTGGCGGCGATAAAGACGAAACTAAAGACCGTAGACCCTAGAAGAATCGCCAGCACGAAGATCGACAGCCGCGTGGCTCCAAGAAGCGACTCACGCAGCATAGTGAGCGAAAAGCGGCGGCGTAACATCGCTACGACCATAGCGCCGACAGCGCCCATCGCTCCCCCTTCGGTTGGCGTAGCAACGCCAATAAAGATTGTTCCCAATACCAGGAAAATCAGCACCAAGGGGGGAATCATCACCGTGATTACCCGGTGCGTTAAGCGCGACAGCAGCTGCTGGTTAAAGAGCGCGCGGTCGAGCATCGCCGCAGCAATGGCCACAAACGCGGCAAAGGTGGTGGCCATGACGATTCGTTCGTCCGTTGGCGCCGGCGCCGTGACCGGTTTTTCGCGCCACCAGGAGAGAAGATCGTCGTAGAAGTGGCCAAAGACCAAGCCACAGAGCACCGCAAGCAACATCATCACCCCCAGGGAGCGGTAGCCGCTTCTCCCGTTGGGTTCGCGGAAGTCACGCGCTTCGGGCGGAAGTGCTGGCAGCCAATTGGGGCGAATGAGGGCCACGGCAGCGATGAAGAAGAGGTAGAGAAGAATCAGCCCAACCGAAGGGAGTATTGCCCCTTTGTACATATCGCCGACGCTACGGCCGAGTTGATCGGCAATAACGATTAACACCAGCGACGGAGGAACGATCTGGGCGAGCGTACCCGATGCTGCGATCACGCCAGTAGCCAGTGGCCGGTGGTAGCCATAACGCAGCATCACAGGGAGCGAAATCAGCCCCATCGAGATGACCGCTGCTGCCACAACGCCGGTTGTTGCTGCAAGGAGCGCCCCAACGAAAATGACCGCGATGGCCAACCCCCCTCGAATTGGGCCGAAGACTTGACCTGCCGTCTCTAGGAGATCCTCGGCCATGCCGGAGCGCTCAAGGATCAGACCCATCAGGGTAAAGAACGGAATGGCCAGGAGCGTTTCGTTCTGCATGATGCCAAAGACCCTAAGCGGCAGGGCATGAAAGAGCGTTTCCGGGAAGATGCCGAAATGGATGCCGAGAAAGCCAAAGAGAAGGCCGGTTGCCGCCAGCGAGAAGGCCACCGGGAAACCAGAGAGCAGAAAAATGAGGAGTCCCGAAAACATCAATGGCGGGAAGTGGGCAGCCAGAAAGGCGCTCATTACAGTGCTCCTTGCTGGAGTAGTTAATGGGCGGAAGAGGCCAATGGGTCGGGCGCAACCCCCGCAAGAAAAGCGATCCGCTTGATTAGCTCAGAGAGGGCCTGCAGCGCAAGAAGCCCGTACCCCAGCGGCACCAAGGCAAAAAGGGGCCAGCGCAGTAGCCCCCCCGCGTTGGATGAGACTTCGCCAGAGTGGTACGCCTGCACCACGATGGGCCAAGCAAAGCTGGCCATGAAGTAGCACAGGGGAAAGACGAAAAGAAGAATTCCTGCCACATCGATGGCGTTGCGCACGCGGGGGGAAAAACGGCCGGCAAGGACATCGATGCGCACGTGGCCGTTTTCCAAGAAGATGAAGCCAAGGCCAAGCATGAATACGGTGGCAAAAAGATACCACTGGATCTCAAGGAAGGCGTTGGAACCGATGTCAAACAGCTTGCGCACCAGAGCATTCCCTGCGGCGATGACAGTGGCAAGTAGGGTTAGCCAGATTAAAAACTGCCCCAGCCGTCGGCTGAGCGCGTCGATGACGCGACTAACGGCAAGAAGAGCGTTCATAGGGGAACCTCCCGCAAGGGCAACGCTGAACAATCTGGTCTTCAGCGCTTCCTAAGAGCAAATGGTCCCCCTACTGGCGTAGGGGGACCAACGGTGCAAAGATTAGAGCTTTACCGAAGCCATATACTGGTCAAAGCTCAAGTCGGCCAGACGGAACCAGGCGTACTGATCGCGCAGGAACTTCTCATACTCGGTGTAGATCCGCTTCCAATCGGGGTTGCTGTCGTTCAGTTCGGCATAGACTTCGTTGCGCGCCTTGAATGCGGCGTCCATTACCTCTTTCGGGAAGCGCTGGAGTTTGGCGCCGTTGGCAATGAGCTGCTTGAGCGCTTGTGGGTTGCGGGCATCGTATTTTGCCTGCATCATGACGTGGGCATGGGAGGCAGCAGCGCGTACCATTTGTTGGTAGGCTTTGGGCAGCTTGTCAAAGAGCTCTTTGTTGATATAAAGCGCTAGCTGGGCTCCCCCTTCCCACCAGCCGGGGTAGTAGTAGTTCGGAGCCACCTTGTAAAAACCAAGCTTGAGGTCGTCGTAAGGACCGACCCACTCGGCAGCGTCGATCGTCCCCTTCTCAAGCGCCTGGTAGATCTCGCCGCCAGGAATGTTTTGCGGTACTCCCCCAATCTTGGCAAGCACGCGGCCACCGAAGCCGCCGATGCGCATCTTCAGCCCTTTGATGTCATCGACCGACTTGATCTCCTTGCGGTACCACCCACCCATCTGGGCACCAGTGTTTCCCATCGGCAAGCTGACGATGTTGAATTTGGCATAAAATTCGTTCATCAACTGATTGCCGCCACCATCATACATCCAGGCGGTAAGCATCCGCGAGTTAAGGCCAAAGGGAATGGCACAATCCATGGCAAAGGTCTCATTTTTGCCAAAGAAATAGTAGGGCGCAGTATGGGCGAGCTCGATCGTCCCTTGCTGGACGGCATCGAGCACACCGAAGGCGGGCACGAGCTCACCTGCGGCATAGACCTGTACTTCGAACTTACCATCAGACATTGTTTTGAGGATGTTGGCAAAATCCTCCGCAGCCCCATAAATGGTATCGAGCGACTTCGGAAAGCTTGAAGCCAAACGCCAACGGATGACCTCTTGGGCGTGGATGACCGCTGGAGCCGAGCCAGCGGCAAGAATCCCCGCCAGACCAGCTCCTTGCAGGAAGCGACGACGTTGCATAGGGCATGCTCCTTTGGTTCGTAAGGTGGGACAAACGGGTGTTTAGTAGGAGTTATCGTACCATAACGTTCATCGGCCAGCAACTTGCACGTCGGCAATCCATGCACTCCCCAGGCGGAAGCGACGGTCGGGACGCGCATCGTCTGCTATCCCCTGCAGCCTAGCGTAGAGCTCAGGGAGCAACCCTGCTACGGTCACCTCATGGACGGGGTAAGCGATCTCTCCCTTTTCGCACCAGAAACCAGCAGCACCGCGCGAATATTCACCGGTGACGGTATTAACGCCGTGGCCAAGGAGTTCGGTGATCAAAAGACCCTGGCCCATATCGGCAAGAAGCGCTTGCTGGTTGGGGTGGGTGACGGTGGGCAGAAGGTTGTGCGCGCCTCCTGCATTCCCAGTGCTGGTCAGTCCGAGCTTACGCGCCGAATAGGTGGTTAGGAAACGGCCGACCCATCGCCCTTCGGCCACCACTGCGCGCGGGGCGACACGAACCCCCTCCTCGTCAAAGGGGCACGAGCCATACCCCTGCGGCAGCCACGGATCTTCGCTAAGCTGGAACCAGCTTGGAAAGAGGGGGGCGTCGAACCGTTCGAGTAGAAAAGAGGCGCGACGATAAAGTGCGCCGCCACTTGCTGCAGCCACAAAATGGGCGATCAGGCTGGGCGCGACCTCAGGGGAGAAGATGACAGGATAACGTCCGGTGGCAATTTTGCGGGCGTTTCGCCGTGCCAGGGTTTTTTGGGCCGCCTCGGAACCGATCGCATCAGGCGCAGGAAGGAGGGCAGGGGCTCTACGGCTAACCCAGGCGGCGTCGCGTACCAGCGAACCATCGTCACTTTGGGCGAGCAGCGTGCACCCCAGCGCGTGGGACGATTCGGCGGTTACCCCCGAAAAGCCAAGCGTATTGGCAATAGCCCGAACTTCCACGCCAGTGGCGCATTGTGCCCCTTCCGAATTGACGATTCCTGGGGTTTCAATCCCGGTGCGTTCCACCCGCTGCGCGAGCAAAATCGCCTCCTCTGCAGTAAGCGGCCAGGGGTGGTAGAGGTCCAAAGCGGGCGATTCGGCGCTGTTGGCAAGCCAGTCGGGGTCAGGAAGGCCAGCAGCCGGATCTTCTGCCGTATGCCGGGCAATGGCCAAGGCTGCCGCAACAGCGCTTTCGATTGCCCGCGGCGAAAGGTCGCTGGTGGTGGCATGACCGGTGCGGTGGCCAAGGTAGACGGTGATGGCGAGTGTCCGCTCGCGGTGGTGTTCGATCGTGTCGAGCTGGCCGCGCCGCACGGTCACCGCCAGGCCAATTTCGTCGGTAACCACAGCGTGGGCGTGGGCACCAGCGCGACGGGCAACGGCAACCACCGCTTCCGCATAGTGGCGGAGGTGATTGTGCCACTCGGGCAGAGAGGGGATCGTGGCCATTGTCCGGGTTCAAGAAAAAGTTTGCGATAATTCTAGCCGATTTTGGCTTCGATTCGGCGCCAGGGGGACCAAGACGAGATGGACCAAGGAATTTCCAAAACACGTCGCAAGGCGCAGATGCATGCGCTTCAGGCAGTGGGCGAGGCGCTGCTTGCGCTACCGCGCGAGCGGCTTTCCTGGCTCGATCTGCCTAGGCCGCTTGGCGTGGCGCTTGAGGAGGCGCGCCGGCTCTCTGGTCACTACGAAGCCTACCGCCGGCAGATGCAGTATGTCGGGCGACTCTTGCAACCCTACGCCTTAGCGCCACTTACCGAGCTGGTGGCGGCGCTTCGCCCTGGCGGGGCGATCGATCAAGCCCGCCAGCGCGAGGCTGAGCGGTTGGCAGCAGCGCTTTTGGACGATGAGTCGTGCATCGGGATGCTGCGCGAGCGCTTTCCGGCAATTCCTGCGCAAGAGTGGCGACAGGAGCGGCGGCGGGTGAGTAAGGTCGCACCAGAAGCGCTCAGCCACTCCCCCGAATGGCGCCGTCTGGTGGCGCGGCTACGCGCGGCGCTTGATGCCGCTTCGCCGCTACCGCTGCCTAGGTGCAACGATGAAGAAACCGAAGAGGAGCAGGAGCATGTCTCATAAAGAAGAGGCGATTATCGGTCTTGTGTCGATTAGCGACCGAGCCAGCCGAGGCGACTATGTCGATCAGGGGGTTCCGGCGCTCGAAGGGTGGTTGCGGCGGGCGTTGACCACCCCGTGGCGGGCAGTAAAGCGGTTGATCCCTGACGAGCGGCCAGTTATTGAGGAGACGCTGATCGACTTGGCCGATCGTCAGGGGTGTTGCTTAATACTGACCACGGGCGGAACGGGTCCAGCGCCGCGCGACGTTACCCCTGAGGCGACGCTGGCGGTGGGCGAACGGGAGATGCCCGGCTTTGGCGAAGAGATGCGGCGCATTAGCCTTAATTTCGTGCCAACCGCGATCCTTTCGCGCCAGGTGGCCGTGATCCGCGGCCGCACCCTGATTGTCAATCTGCCCGGACAACCGAAGGCGATCTGCGAAACGCTCGAAGGGCTCCGCCACTCCGACGGGAGCTGGCGCCACAAGGGGATCTTTGCTGCTATCCCCTACTGCATCGATCTGATCGGCGGCCCGTGGATCGATACCGATCCCGACGTTATCCCCGCTTTTCGTCCAAAGAGCGCCCAGCGCCCCGTCTAGGAATGAGCAGATGACCCCGCTACGAACCTCGGTGCGTTACCACATCGACGATACCCGGATCCGCGACATCCAAGAGCTGGTGCCGCCGATTCATGTGCTGCGCGAATTTCCGGCTACTCCTACTTCCGCTCAGACCACCTATGAAACCCGCCAGGCGATCCACCGCATTTTGCACGGCGCTGACGATCGGTTGATAGTCGTCGTCGGCCCTTGTTCGATCCACGACGTCGATGCTGCGCTCGACTACGCACAGCGCCTGCACGAGCAGGCCCAGCGCCATGCCGATGCCCTGTTGATCGTGATGCGGGTCTATTTCGAAAAACCGCGCACGACAATCGGTTGGAAGGGGTTGATCAACGACCCGTATCTTGACGGCACTTTTCGAATTAACGAAGGGATTCGGTTAGCGCGTAAGCTTCTTGCGACGATCACCGAACTGGGTTTGCCGGCGGGCACCGAGTTTCTTGACATGATCACCCCTCAATATATCGCCGACCTGATCAGTTGGGGAGCAATTGGCGCGCGAACAACCGAAAGCCAAGTCCATCGCGAGCTTGCTTCTGGGCTCTCCTGTCCAGTCGGGTTTAAGAACGGCACCGATGGCAACGTCCGCATCGCTATCGACGCCATCAAAGCGGCCCAGGCGCCGCACCACTTCCTGTCGGTCACCAAGGCGGGTCATTCAGCCATCGTGAGCACGGTGGGCAACGAGGATTGCCACCTCATCCTGCGCGGCGGCAAGACGCCAAACTATGATGCAGCTAGTGTCCAGGCCACCTGCCAGGAGATGGCGGCTGCTGGGCTGCCGGCGCGGGTGATGATCGATTGCTCCCACGGCAACAGCCGCAAGGAGCCGCGCCGGCAGATCGATGTCGCCCAGGCGGTGATGGACCAGCTTGCCCAGGGGGAGGAGCGAATTATTGGCGTGATGGTCGAATCGCACCTCAAAGAAGGGCGACAGGACCTGATTCCTGGCCAACCGCTCGAATACGGCAAGAGCATCACCGATGCCTGCCTAGGGTGGGAAGAGACCGTGCCGCTTCTGGATGGGTTGGCCCACGCAGTGCGGTTACGCCGCGCGGTGCTGGCGCGGGATCACGACGATTAGGGAAAAGGCTGCGCAGACGGTCAGCCTTTTTCGTTGCTGGCTGCGCGCTTTTGCCACAACACGTCAGTGACACCCGCGCGTGCGTTCAGCGTGCGGGCAAGCACAAAGAGAAGGTCAGAAAGGCGGTTGAGGTATTGGCCAATCACCGGACGCAACCGCTCTGTGGGCTCCTCGCGGGCAAGCCGCACTACTTGCCGCTCGGCGCGTCGGCAGACGGTGCGCGCCAGATGCGCGACTGCCGCAGCCCGGGTGCCGCCCGGTAGGATGAACTCTTTAAGGGGCGGAAGGGCTTCGTTGAGCCGATCGAGGATCGCTTCCAATTCCGCAACCCGCGCTTCGGGGAAGAGGACCATACCGGGAAGAGAGAGCTCACCCCCCAGGTCGAAGAGCTCATGTTGAAGCCGCACCACCAGTTCAGTCAGATCTTCCGGAAGCGGTTCGCAGGCCAAAAGCCCGAGCACAGCGTTGAGCTCATCGACAGTGCCCATTGCCTCGATGCGCGGATCATCCTTGCGGGTGCGCTCCCCAGTACCTAACCCAGTTGTGCCGCTGTCGCCAGTACGGGTGTAGATTTTGCTCAGCCGATAGCCCATCAAACGCTCTTTGGACCAGGAAAGAGGGTAGAACCTCCTCTGGCGCAACCAGTCGATCGCTTTGTTGTCGTTATTATACTGGGTTGCCAAGAGGCGCGGCGGCCCTTGGTGTGTCGTACCGCTTTTGTTGCGGCACAGAAGCACAAGGTGTAATCGGGTCAAGCCTGTGGTAGAATAGAAGCGCTTGCGGAGAGGTGGGTGAGTGGTTTAAACCGCACGCCTGGAGAGCGTGTTCAGGGTAATACCCTGACGCGGGTTCGAATCCCGCCCTCTCCGCCATAAGACTTCAGTAACTACTTGATTTTCTATCGAAAAACTAAGCGCCGGTTTGTTCAGTGTTACCCTCAGTGTTGCCGCGTGCATGCGGCAGACGTGGTTTTTGCCTTCGATGCAGTGGATGGCGCAGCGTCAAGAGCAGCGCGCAGGCGGGCAATATTGAGGAAGATGGTGATCCGGCTGCGCAAGCAGTCGAAAATGGCGGCAATGGAATTGGCGGCGGTTGCCGGAGTTTCCTATGCGCACAAAAGGCGAAGAGTCGCTTATCTATCCGCCGCTTACGCAGAACAGGGTATTTAGGGGCCGGGTGATAGCCTGCCGCAGGGCGCGCACTGGTTGCCGCAAAGGGCGCATTGCGCGCATCAGGCCTTCGTGCTCGGCCCGCATCTGGCGCTGCAATGCCCTATCGAGTATCGAGATGACCTAGGCGTTGATGCCTGTGGTGCCACCAGTGGGCAGACAAATACGCCCGCCCAAGCCCCTTGGTGCAGACGCCGGCGCAGATGCAGCAAGAATTGCGCCCTGTGACCGTGATCGGCCAGGCCTGTGCGATCTTCGCGAGTCGTTTCTTCTTGCCAAGCCGGAGGAATCTCTTCCCGCAGCCGATCAGGTGCGGAAGCGGCCGAGCGCCTTTTCCAATGCCTGGGCCAGTTTTTCGAGATTTTTCGCCTGCTGTGAAATCTCGTTCGCGGCGGCATTGTTCTCCTCGGTCATTCGGGCGATGTCCGCCACCGACTGCGCTATCTGACTGCTCGCCTGCTTCTGCTCGCGCAGCGCGGCGGCGATCTCGCTCACCGAGCTGATGACTTGCTCGGCGCCGGCCCGGATCTGTTCCATCGCTTCGCCGGCGCGGTTGGCCATTATCACCCCCTCGCCGACGCGCGCGCTGCCTTCTTGCATGCTCGCCACCGCCTGCTGCATGCCAGACTGAATGTTGGCGATCATCGTCGTAATCTCCTGCGTGGACTGGCTGGTGCGCTCGGCGAGTTTACGCACCTCGTCGGCGACGACTGCGAAGCCGCGCCCCTGTTCGCCGGCGCGCGCCGCCTCGATGGCCGCATTGAGCGCCAAAAGGTTGGTCTGGTCGGCGATCTCCTTGATCGTGTTGATAATCGCCGAAATCTGCGACGAATGTTGTCCCAGTTCGTTGATGAAGTGCGAGGAGTGATTCACCGCCTCGGCGATCTTGCCCATCTCGCGCGCCGCACTTTGCACCACTTCGCCGCTCTTGGTCGCCAGTTCGCCGGCCTGGCGCGCAATGTCGTGCGTGCCGCGCGAACTTTCGGCAACCTGGTCGATACTGGTCGTCACCTCCTCGACCGCCGCCGCAACGCTGGCCGTCGCGTCGCTTTGTTTTTGCGAGCTCTCTGCGACATGGCTGGCCGAATCGGCCAGTTGCTCGGCGGCCCGCATGAGGTCGCGCGCGCTCTCGGCGACCTGTTGGATGATCTGCTGAAAGTGGGCGATCATCTGGTTGAACGACTGGCCGATGCGGCCGATCTCGTCATGCGACGTCACATCGACCCGCAGCGACAGGTCATGGCTGGACTGCAAGCTGGCAATCGTGCGCTCCAGTGCGTCCAGCGGCCGCATGATGCTACGCATGGCCATCATGATGACGAAGCCAATCAGTGTTACAGTGACCACGATGGCGGCGATCGTCCACATCACCTGCTTCCAGAAGAGATCATCGACATCATCGACATAGATGCCACTTCCGATCACCCAGCCCCAAGGGTCGAAGCGCTTGACGTAGGAAATCTTCTCGAAGGCTTCCTGGGTGACACCACCACCAGGCAAAGGTTTCGGCCACAGATAACTGACATAACCGTGGCCGGCCTTGCGCACCACCTCGTTGGCAGCGGCGAATAGGTTCATCTTGCCGTCGGTGCGCACCACCGGGCCATCGGTGCCCAACTGCATGCTAGTGACACAGTTGAACTTCGCGTCGCTGAGTACCTTGCCATCGAGGGCTGGCACGGTCGGGTGCATGACCATCTTCGGCAGTGGTTCGCTCAGATCGTGGATCCAGAAATACTCCTTGCCATCGTAACGCAGCGCTTTGATCGTCGTGATCGCAGTTTGCTTCGCTTCATCTTCGCTGGCCATGCCTTGACGGGCCACGTTGTGAAAGTGGTCCAATATTGAGTAGGCCGCCTCGACCAGATGGCGTGTCTTGACCTTACGATCCTCAATCATTTTTGCGCGCTCGCTCAGCAGCCCCTGGATGGCAACCAACACTATGCCGGTAAGCGCAATAGCCAGAATGATCCACAGACGCGCGCGAATAGTGAGCCCGCTGGAGGGCGCATCAGCTTGCTTCATACAACTCCTCCTCATCATCACCTGAATCCGTTCTCTTTTACCTGAATCCGTGCTCTTTGCAGCCAAAACTGAACACAACCCGTTGATTCTGTGCTATAATTCTGCATCATCCCTCTTCACCCAACTGACCATGCCCCGCTTTGAAGTCAAGCAATCTGCAAAGCTCACTCTCACCTCCTATTCCGGGCTGGCGCTGATCGGGCAATGCTGCCAGGCGGCGCAGGTCGGCTAGCGGCTCGATGCCAAAGGGGCGGAGCTGTGCGAGCCGACGGACGAATTGACGCTGCGGCTTCTTGAGCGCACCCAAGCGCCGATTACTGCGTACCAGGGCTATGTCTGTGCCGACCTTGACACCTTCGTGATGGACCAGCCCGCAGGGCGCAGGACGCCACGCAGTGGCGGTCCTGAGCGAAGCGAAGGATTCGGCGCAGCCGAACACAACTCCGAGACGAAGAAGGAAGCGGTCAGCCGCACCTACCAGGGTGTAGATGGCTACAGCCCGATTGCGCTTTACCTGGGCAATGAAGGCTGGATGAAAATTCATGCCCAATAGCCTACAGAAAAGGTTTCAGATTCAACGACCACGGATTCAGGAATGAAAAAAGCCGTCGGCCAAGAGGCCGGACGGCTTGGAGTGCGAAACGGGAAAGGTCGGGGCGACTCGGTCGTGGGCGACCACGGCCTGCGACAACGCGCAGGGCGATGCCGAAGCTGCGGATCAAGGGGCGGCGGCCTCGGCGTGTCGTCGCCGGCCTCATGCCCCGGGCTCCGCCTTGTCTGGCGGAGGGGTGTGCAAACCGCTATCGGGCTTGCTTGCTTGCTTGCTTGCTTGCTTGCTTGCTTGCTTGCTTGCGCAAGGTGTCTTCCAACATGCTTGCAACCTTTCTTTTTTCTTGTTCTTGGTCCCTTGATATTGCGAGCCGAACCACAATGGTCACAGTGATAATACCATAATGATACCAACAACTACAATGGGGTTCAAGGGCTTATACGGTTGGCAGGTGGGGGTGCGCCGAATGTTTCGCAGAACACCCGGTACAACTCCTCCGCTGCACGGCTGAATTCGCTGCCGTCGGTGGCCAATAACAAGCGTTGCCGACGGGAACCATCGGGCAGGATGCCGCTGCGGCATTCCTTGAAGATGCGCGTCTTACAGGTGCGGCAGACGTTCGGGTCGAGCGTCCAATAAAGCGCGCCGGTGACGTTCGTCATCACCGGGAAGAACGCCCCCGCGCCGATTTCATCGATATAACCGCCTTTGCGCAGCAGCGCCATGTTGGTTTCGTTGAGGCGGTAAAAATACAAACCGCCGCCCATCCGCCTTCTTCTTCTCGCCTCCTGCGCCAGCACCTCGGCGCCGGCGATGTCGATATAAGACAGCCCGGAACAGGTGAGCAGAACCGACTTCTGCAACGGGTTGTCTTCATCGATCTGTTGCAGCGTCTGCTTGGTCAGGATGCCGGTGGCGAGTGTGACCAGGCTCACCGCCAGCACCCACGGATTGATGTCGAAGAAATGCAGCCGGAGCTGATGGAGGATTTCGTAAAACGGCGTGCCGCGCGGAATCGGGATGCCGAAGAAATTCCTCACTCGACTCGCGGCGATCAGGATCGCGGCGCCGGCGGTGAAGCCGAGCACCACGGTGTGTGAAATGAAATTCACCAGCGCGCCCATGCGCGCCAGCCCCAGGATCAGCTGGAACACCCCGACCAGAAAGGTGAGGGTCAGCACCAATTGGATCTATTGCGGCGAGCCGGGCTCGGCGACGTGCGAGAGCGCAGCGTACACCGCGATCGAGATCGCCGTCGTCGGACCAGAAACAAGATGCCAGGAGGAACCGAAGAGCGCAGCGACCACTGCCGGCACCATCGCGGCATAAAGGCCATACTGCGGCGGCAGCCCGGCGATGATCGCGAAGGCCACCCCCTGCGGCAGGACGATCAGCGCGCCAGTCAGACCGGCGATCGCATCATCGCGCAGCGTTTGTTTCGTGACCTGGGGCCACCAGATTTCACTTCGGCGATAAGTCCGCCTTCTGGAGCATTCCCAAGACGCAGAGTGAATCCGGCGAACTCGCCAAGGCGGCGGCTGGCGCGCTCGATGCGATCTGCGCGTGCGCGTTGATATTTCATGTAAGACAGCTCACAGGAGAGGTTTCAGCTTTGGTGACCACGGATTCAGGTTTTATCCCAAACTAAACGCAACCCATTGATTAAGTGCTACAATTCTTCATTATCCCTCTTCACCCAACCGACGATGCCCCGCCTTGAAATCACATTGGCCTTGAGCTGCGGCCAGGTTCCCACCACTCGGGGCGGAAGACCGAGTATCTCCTGGAACGGGTCTTTCCCCGTCTGCAGCGTCTCTGTTCCCAGGACGCCAAGGTCTTGTTGCGCGCCGACAGCGGCTTTGACAGTGCCCGGCTCTTTGCGCCTGCTGGGGCAGTTGGGGCTCACCGGCGAGATTGCGCCGATCCGTCATCCGGCCAAGCGGCGAAGGATCAAGACGGTGCTGCAGGAAATCATGTAGGGACTCGTTCCAAAACAGCAAATTGACGTCACACCGTCCCGCCAGTGACGACTTTCGTGGGCGGAAGAAGGCCAACTGCCCCTCGAAAGAGCTTCGGCAGACCGATCACCCGCGTCGCCAGACTGATGATTCATATCCAATAGCCCGCACGAAAGGTTTCAGCTTCGATGGCCACGGATTCAGGCACCTCTTCAATACCAGTAAAGTAAAATTGATCTTTTCCCAGGAGCAGCGTGGATGCGCCTCTTTTCGCCCCTTTATGCGCGGGTCATGACCTACGCCCGCCACCGCTATGCGCCGTGGTGGTTGGCGCTCATTTCTTTTGCCGAGTCCTCCTTTTTTCCCATTCCCCCCGATGTCATGCTGGCGCCGATGGCGCTGGCCCAGCCGCAGCGAGCGTGGTGGCTGGCGCTCGTGACCACGGTTGCTTCGGTGGTCGGGGGGCTCTTTGGGTATGCCATCGGCTGGGGCGCCTTTGCATCGATCGAGCCGTGGCTGGCGGTTTCCCGCTACTGGCCGGCCTACGAGACGGCGCGGGAGTGGTTCGCTGCCTGGGGGGCGTGGGCTGTTTTCGTCGCTGGGTTTTCGCCGATTCCGTACAAGGTGTTCACGATTGCGGCTGGTGTGATGCAGCTGGCGATCGTGCCGTTTCTCATTGCCTCGCTGATCGGTCGCGGGGCGCGTTTCTATCTGGTTGCCGGGCTGATGGTCTTGGGAGGGGCGCGGCTGGAGGCGAAGCTGCACCGGTGGATCGATGCGCTTGGCTGGGTAACGGTGGCGGTATTGGTCTTGGCGTATCTCTGGTATCGCTGGAGGTAAGCGATTTTTCAGGGTTTTTCTAGCGTCCGCGCCAGAAGAGGGCATCAAGAGCGGTGAGCGGCAGCTCAACCCAGGTCGGTCGGCCGTGGTTGCACTGACCGCCCCGGTCGGTTGCCTCGAGTTCGCGCAGCAGCGCTTCCATCTCGGCAAGCGTCAGGTGGCGGTTGGCGCGGATGGCGTTGTGGCAGGCAATGCATCCGAGCAGCTCGTCGCGCCGAGCAGTTAAGGCGGTACTCGCCGGAGCCTCTTTTAGTTCAGCAAGGATCGTTCGTAGAAGCGTCGGGAGTTCGCTCACCGGGACGAAGGGGGGGTGAGCGCGGATCGTCACCGTCTGCGGGTCGAGCTGCGTGCTCTCCAGCCCCAGCGCGGTGAGGGTCATGCGGTGTTCGCAGTAGGTGGCCATCTCTTCGCCCGTAAGCGGTACGGCCACTGGGGTTAGAAGCGGCTGCGTGGGCAGCGCCTCCTTCTGCCAGGCCCGTTTGAGCGCCTCCAGCTGGATCCGTTCGTGCGCGGCGTGCATGTCGACAATGACGAGCCCGCTGGCGTTCTGGGCCAAGATATAGCGGCCATGAAGTTGCGCAAGCGCGTGTCCAAGCGGTGCAATCGCCGTCTCCTCTTGCGGTGGGGGAAATTCGCCAAGTGGAGCCGAGGTGCGGACCTGAGGTGCGTTATCTCCTTCGGCGCCTTTGGGAGTAGGCCATTTGCTCGCGTGCCTTGGTTCGGCATCGGGTAAGGCATGGTTTGCAAACGGTATCCGGTAGTTGGATGCAGCAAAAGCTAAGTAGCGTGCCGCCTCATCCTTGGCCCGGGGAAGGGGCAAGGTTGGTTGCCAAGGGCGTTCGGTTAAGTAGGAAGTGGCAGCGAATGCGGGGCCGGAATCGGTGCCGCCCAAGGAGGGCTGCGGCATGAAGGCACTTCCGGGCTGAGCGGGGGCGGCGCGATCGGCGCTGGGGAGGGCGTTATCAGAAGGGGGGAGCGGCACCGTCGGGGCAAGGGCGGCACGCACCGCCTGCATCGCCAGGTGGAAGATCGCCGCGGGGTCGCGGAAACGGACTTCGCTCTTCGCTGGATGGACGTTTACGTCGACAAGCGCGGGGTCAAGGGTGAGATAGAGGACGAAGCTCGGTTGCCGGCTGCCATGGAGCACCTCTTGATAGGCTTGGCGCACCGCTTGGCTAAGGAGCCGGTCGCGCACCGCCCGACCGTTGACGAAGAGGTATTGCCAGCTTGCCCGGCTCCCTTCGCGCGCGTAGCGCGGGGCGATCACCCAGCCGGTTAGCGAGGCGACGGCGGTGGCGGCACCCACCGCCCGCCATTCGGGTAGGTGGGCGCCAAGCAGAGCTGGAAAGCGCTCCTCTAGCGGTTGGGCTGGTACCCGCCACACCGTTTTACCCTGATGGCTGAGGTGCCAGGCGACTTCTGGATGGGCTAGAGCCAGCCGTCTGACGGCTTCAACCGCATGCTGCGCTTCGGTGGCCGGGCTTTTGAGGAATTTGCGCCGCGCCGGGATCTGGGCAAAGAGATGGCGGCAGTCGACCTCGGTTCCCGGCGCCATCGCCGTGGGGGTGAGTTCGCCGGAGGCAGCGTCGAGCTGCATCCCGTGGGGGGCGGCAGCAGGGCGAGAGGCAATCCGCAAGTGGGTCACCGCAGCGATGGCAGCAAGCGCTTCGCCACGAAACCCTTTCGTGGCAACCGCGAAAAGATCGTCGAACGTGGCGATTTTGCTCGTGGCGTGGCGCTGGATCGCAAGCGGCAGCTCATCGGCCGGGATGCCGCAGCCGTTGTCGCGCACGACGATGCGGTCGATCCCCCCCTGTTCCAGGCGGATCTCGATCGAGCTGGCGCCGGCATCCAGACTGTTTTCAGCCAGCTCCTTGACGATCGACGCCGGCCGTTCGACCACCTCGCCAGCGGCGATCTGGTTGATCAGGGAATCGGGAAGGAGATGAATGGCCATGGGCGAAATTCTACGTCAGGCGTAGAATAGCACCTAATATGGGGTCGAGAGGGAAAAAGGGAATGGGGAAACAACGGATCGTGGTGTTGATCTCCGGGCGGGGCAGCAACATGGAGGCGCTGGTGCGCGCCGGGATTCCCGACGCGACGGTGGCGGCGGTGATCAGCAACCGGCCACAGGCGCCCGGGCTTTCCTTTGCCCGCCAGCAGGGGATCGCCACGGCTGTGGTCGACCATACCGCCTACCCCGACCGCGCTGCCTTCGATGTCGCGCTGCGCGAGCAGATCGACCGCTTCGAACCCCACCTGGTGGTTCTGGCCGGTTTTATGCGCATCCTGGGAGAGGCGTTCGTCCGCCACTACGAGGGGCGGCTGATGAACATCCATCCATCGCTGCTTCCCCTCTTTCCCGGTCTGCACACCCATGAGCGGGCAATTGCCGCCGGGTGCCGCATCCATGGTGCGACCGTCCATTTTGTGACGCCAGCGCTTGATCATGGGCCGATCATCATTCAGGCGGCTGTACCGGTTTTGCCCGACGACACACCGGAGCGGCTGGCCGCGCGCGTGCTGCGTGAAGAGCACCGCATCTACCCGCAGGCGGTCCGTTGGTTCGTCGAAGGGCGCTTGCAGCTCCAACCCGATGGGCGGGTAGTCGTAGCAGATGCCGCTTTTCCGGAAAGGGCGCTGACCGTGCCGGCGCTCGGTGCCGATGTCGAGGGCGGCGATGGTGGGTCATGACCGGGCGGCGAAACTGGCTTTGTGCTGGGGTGGTGCTTACCGTTGCCGCGCTGACCGCTCCCTCTGCCGTGGCGGCGGCAGCCGATGCAACGATGCTCATCCTGCCGCCCCCCGCTGGGCAGGCCCGCTACGCGGTTGAAAAAGGGGGCGTTGTGCTGGGGGAGGCAAAGCTACGCTGGCAGCGGCACGGGAACCGCTACGAGGTGCGCCTGAGCACCGTGACGACCGGTGTCACGGCGTTGATCCTCCCCTTTACCGAGGAGCGGATCAGCCGCGGCGAAGTGACCCCGGATGGCTGGTGGGTGCCGGTCGAGGTGCGTCGAGAGCGGCCGGAGCGCCCTCCCGAGTATCTGGTGCGCGATGGCAAGGAGGTGATCGTGACCCGCAAGGGGAAGGAGTACCGCTACCTTGCAGCTGCTAATGCCCAGGATTTTCTGTCGCTTCTCTTTTCGCTCCCCGAACAGGTGGCGCGCGGGCAGACGAGCGGCGCGGCGACGCTTCTTGGCCTTAAAGGAGAGAAGGCGATCGGGTACCGGTTGGTGGTGGGGCAGGCGCTGCCGGAGGGGGCGGCTCAGCCGATCGTCGCGGCGACCGCTGCTGGGGATTGGCAGGTGACGAGCTGGTGGGCGACAACTCCGCCCGCCCGTCTGGTCCAGTTGCAGGTAAGCGGAGAAGAGGGTGCGTTCCTCTACCGACTCCTTCCGTGACTGGCACCCCTTGCGGATGCAGGCGCTCATTGCGGCGCTTACCGAAGTGCGCACTTTTGCGTTGCCTGCCGACAAGGTGCTCTCCGACACGCTGCGGGATTACCCACAACTGGGGCAGCGCGACCGGGCTTTTGTGGCCGAGACCTACTACCAGATCCTGCGCCACTGGCGCCGGCTGAGCCGTTGGGCCGAGAGCGACCACCCGCGCCATCTGCTGCTCGCCTGGTGGGTGGTCGGGCAGGGGTGGTCGGTTGCGCGCCTGGCCAACCAGGTAAGCGACGACGAAGCGAAGTGGCTAGCCCAGCGCAAGGCGGCGATGGCTGACTACGCCTGGCACCCGGCAGAGCGGTGGAGCGTGCCCGACTGGTTGTGGGAGCGGCTGGTCGCTGCCTACGGAGAGGCTGAAGCTCTGAGCATGGCTCAGTCGCTGGCCCAACCGGCCCCCTTCGACCTGCGTGTCAATACCCTGAAGACGACACGTGAGGCGGTTCTTGCTATCTGGCACCGCGAAGGGGTCGAGGCCGAGCCCACGCCCTGGTCGCCGTGGGGGGTTCGTGTACAGGAACGGCTACCGCTACAGCACCATCCCCTCTACCGCGACGGTCTTGTTGAAGTCCAGGACGAAGGGAGCCAGCTGGTGACGCAACTGGTAGCGCCGAGGCGGCGCCAGACAGTGGTAGACTTCTGCGCCGGCGCTGGCGGCAAAACACTCGCCTTGGCAGCCATGATGGGCGATAGCGGCCAGATTTACGCCCTAGACGCCATCCCCAAACGTCTGGCGGGGCTTCGGCCGCGGCTGGCGCGCGCTGGGGCAAGTAACGTTCAGCCGTGGGTCATTGCCCACGAACGCGACCCGAAATTGCTACGTCTGGCGGGCAAAGCCGACCGGGTGCTTGTCGACGTCCCCTGTTCGGGGATCGGGACGCTGCGGCGTAACCCCGACTTCAAGTGGCGGCAGAACGAAGCAACGCTCCAGCAGCTTGCGCGCACCCAAAGGAGTATCCTGGCAGCGGCGGCAGAACTGGTCAAGCCGTGCGGAAGAGTTGTCTATGTCACCTGTTCGATCCTGCCCGAAGAGAACGACGAGGTGGTGCGTGCCTTTCTGGCCGATCACCCGCACTTTAGATTGGAGGCGGCTGCCGAACAGACCGCCACCTGGCGCCATGCGAGCACCGGCGAGCCCTTTGTCAATGGCCCGCAGCCGCAAGGTGGGTTAGCGGGGGCGTTGCGCCTCTTTCCTTCGGTGCACGGCTGCGACGGCTTTTTTGCTGCGTTGCTGACTCGGCGCTGTGAATGATTGTGACAACCAAGGGAGAAGATCATGAAGAAGGCCTTTACTGCACTGATGATACGCGAAGCCGATGGTGGGGGCGTGCGCGCGGCCCTGGAGGAGGTGCCGCTGTCGCTTCTTGACCCCGGCGAGGTGCTGATTCGCGTCCACTACTCGAGCATCAACTACAAAGATGCCTTAGCTGCTACCGGCAAAGGGAAGATCATTCGCCGTTTCCCGTGCATTGGCGGGATCGACCTAGCGGGCGAAGTGGTTGAATCGTCCGATCCTCGCTTCGCGCCAGGGGATCCGGTAATCGCCACCTGCTACGACATCGGCGTCTCGCACCACGGTGGCTACGCCGAATATGCCCGGATTCCCGCCAAGTGGGTGGTGCCACTGCCTGCTGGGCTCGATCTTTTTGAGGCGATGGCGCTCGGTACGGCCGGCTTTACTGCGGCGCTGGCCATCGAGCGGATGGAGCATGAAGGGCTCACTCCCCAGAGTGGGCCGGTGGTGGTAAGCGGCGCCTCGGGCGGCGTCGGAATGCTGGCCATCCAGATGCTGGCTGGCCGTGGTTACCATGTGGTGGCCCTCACCGGCAAAGCGCAGGAGGCCGAAGCGCTCAAGGCGCTTGGGGCGGCCGAGATTCTGGATCGCACAACCATCGATTTTGCTGCTGCACGCCCGCTGGAAAAGAGCCGCTGGGCAGGGGCAGTCGACAATGTCGGCGGTCCCATTCTGCACTGGATGTTGGCGACGATGAAGCAGGCCGGGGTGGTTGCCTCAATCGGCAATGCTGCTTCACCAAAACTTGAGACGACGGTCTTTCCCTTCATCCTGCGCGGCGTTAGCCTCTTGGGAGTCGATTCCGGTTACACCGACTTTCCGCTGCGCGGTAAAGTTTGGGAGCGGCTGGCCAGCGACCTTAAGCCGCAGCAGCTCCGCACCATCACCCGCACCGTGCCGCTCACTGCGCTCCCGGTGATCTTCGATGAATTCATCGCTGGCAAGGCCAAGGGGCGGACGGTGGTGCAGATTGTCGGTCAGTAGCGCATAATTATGAATATTGTATAACTGGGAGGGTAGACGGATGGGTCAATATGAAGCTTTTACCAACGGTCGATCAAGGATCGCGACGCCTTCTGGGCCGACGAAGCCAAGCGGATCTACTGGCACAAGGCGCCAGAGGTGATCTGCCACTACTCCCGACCGCCGTTCGTCCAGTGGTTTAAGGGTGGGGAGACCAACCTTTGCTATAACGCGGTCGATCGCCATGCTGCTGAGCGGCCAAACGATACGGCCCTTATCTATGCCCCGACTTCCCCCGAGTGGCCGGGCGCGATCTCGACTACGCCGAACTTTGTGCCGCTCATCGTAATGCCCAAGTGCCGGTGGTGTGGGTGGAGTCGACCCATCCGAGCTACATCCTCTATACCTCTGGGACGACCGGCAAACCCAAGGGGGTGCAGCGCGACACGGGTGGGTATGCTGTGGCGCTGGCTGCTTCGATGGACTATATCTTCTGCGGCAAAGCCGGCGAGACGATGTTTGCCACGTCCGACATCGGCTGGGTGGTGGGCCACAGCTACATCATCTATGGGCCGCTCCTGGCTGGGATGGCAACGATCATGTACGAAGGTACTCCGCTACGGCCCGACCCAGGCATCTGGTGGCGGCTGGTCGAGAAGTACCAGGTAAGCGTGATGTTTTCGGCGCCAACAGCGATTCGTGTGCTGAAAAAGCAGGATCCCGCCTACCTCAAGTCGGCCAACCTGTCGACTTTGAAGCATCTTTTCCTGGCTGGCGAACCGCTCGATGAGACCACCCACCGCTGGATACACGAGGCGTTGGGAGTGCCGGTCATTGACAACTACTGGCAGACCGAGACCGGTTGGCCGATGTTGGCGATCTGCCGCGGCATTGAAGAGAGGCCGATCAAATACGGTTCACCGGGCTTTCCTGTCTATGGCTACAACCTGAAGATCTTTCGCGAAGATGGCAGCGAATGTGGCCCTAACGAGAAGGGGATCGTTGGCATCCTGCCACCGCTGCCGCCCGGTTGTCTCTCCAGCGTTTGGGGGGATGAGGCGCGCTTTGTCAGCTCATACTTTAGCCTCTTTCGCGAACCGCTGGTCTACTCGTCGGCTGACTGGGGGATCAGGGACGCCGATGGGTACCACTTCATCCTGGGTCGCACCGACGATGTGATCAATGTTGCTGGCCACCGATTGGGGACGCGCGAAATCGAAGAGGCGGTGCAAGCGCACACCGCCATTGCCGAGGTGGCCGTGGTGGGGGTGCACGACGAGGTCAAGGGGCAGGTGCCCGTTGCCTTTGCCGTGGTGAAAGACGCTTCGCTTGTTGCCACCGACGCTGGGCGCAAGGCGCTCGAAGCTGAAGTCAAGCAAAAGGTCGATGCACTTTTGGGGGCGATTGCTCGTCCGCACCGGGTCTATTTTATTTCGGGATTGCCAAAGACCCGCTCGGGCAAGATGCTGCGCCGCTCGATCCAGGCTCTTGCTGAAGGGCGCGATCCCGGGGATCTCACCACGATTGAAGATCGCTCCACCCTTGACCAGATCGTCGAGGCACTCAAGTCCCAGTAACAAAACCGGAAAAAGCGGTTACAATAAACTCCCGATGAGCTAGGGAACCCCAGAAAAAAGGGGGTTCCCTCTTTTTCCTTTGCGGGGCACCATGACGCACGTAATGAACACCTACGCCCGGTTGCCGGTGGCCTTTACCCACGGCGAAGGGGTGTGGCTTTTTGACGAAGCGGGCAACCGTTACCTTGATGCGTTAGCGGGCATCGCAGTCTCTACTCTGGGCCACGCCCACCCGAAGCTGACTGCCGCCCTCTGCGAACAGGCGCGCCGAGTGATCCATACCTCCAACCTCTACCGCATCCCTGCACAGGAAGCGCTGGCTGAACGGCTCTGTGCGATCAGCGGGATGGATGAGGTCTTTTTTGCCAATTCGGGTGCCGAAGCCAACGAAGGGGCGATTAAACTGGCGCGGCTCTATGGCCATCGCCGCGGTATGACCTGCCCGAAGATCGTGGTCATGGAACACGCTTTTCACGGCCGCACGCTCGCTGCTCTTTCAGCTACTGGCAACGTCAAGGTGCAGCAAGGATTCGGACCGCTCGTTGAAGGGTTTGTGCGTGTTCCTTTCGGTGATCTGGCAGCACTGCAAGCGGCGCTGGACGACCCTGAGGTTGTTGCCGTTCTCTTCGAAGTGATCCAGGGGGAGGGAGGAGTCCGCCTGGCTTCTCCTGAGACGGTAGCGGCGATCCGCCTGCTTACCCGTGCGCGCGGGGTGTTGATGATGTGCGACGAGGTGCAGTGTGGGGTGGGGCGAACGGGTTACTGGTTTGGCTGGCAATGGGCGGCAGCGGCGCTGGGCAAAACAGCGCAAGAGATGGCCCCCGATGTGATGACGCTAGCTAAAGGGCTCGGTTCTGGGGTGCCCATCGGTGCGCTGCTGGCTCGCGGCCCGGCTGCCCAGCTCTTTGGCCCGGGCAACCACGGCTCAACCTTTGGCGGCAATCCACTTGCTTGTGTCGCAGGGCTGACGACGCTCGAGGTGGTTGCCGAGGAGGGGCTGCTGGCCAACGCCGCTGCCCGCGGCGCTCAGCTCAAGGAGCAGTTGTCCGAAGCCCTTGCCGGGCTGCCGGGGGTGGAAGGGGTGCGTGGCCAGGGGCTGATGGTTGGGGTAGTGCTCGATCGGCCGGCAGCGCCCCTCGTGCGCCAAGCGCTTGAGGAGGTGCAGCTGTTGATCAACGTCACCGCCGAACGGGTGATCCGGCTTTTGCCGCCGCTCATCCTCTCGGCGGCAGAGGCCGATGCCGTGGTCGATCGTCTGGTGCCGCTCGTGCGCCGGTTCCTGATGAGCGCCGGTCACTAAGGAGAGAGGAGGATGGGGGCGATCAAACACTACTTGCAGTTTTCCGACTTCACCGCCGAGGAGTACGCTTACCTCTTCGAGCGGGCTGCGTGGATCAAGCGCAAGTTCAAACAGTACGAGCCGTGGCACCCGCTTTTTGATCGCACGCTGGTGATGATCTTTGAGAAAGCAAGTACGCGCACGCGCCTCTCGTTCGAGGCAGGAATCCAGCAGCTGGGCGGGTTTGCCGTCTTTCTCAATACCCGCGATTCGCAGTTGGGGCGAGGTGAACCGGTTGAAGATGCTGCCGAAGTGATTTCGCGCATGAGCGACCTGGTGATGATCCGCACCTACGAGCAGGAGATTGTCGAACGGTTTGCATCGCGCTCGCGTGTGCCGGTGATTAACGGCCTGACCAACGAATTCCATCCGTGCCAGGTGCTGGCTGATATTTTTACCTTCCAAGAGCACCGCGGCTCGATCGCCGGCAAGATCGTTGCCTGGGTTGGGGACGCCAACAACATGTGCAACACCTGGTTGCAAGCGGCCGAAGTCCTGGGGTTTAGCGTCCATGTGTCAACGCCTCCAGGCTATGCCGTCGATCCGGTTGTGGCCCGGGTAACTCCCAACGGCTCCTACCGTGTCTTTGCCGACCCGCGTGAGGCGGTGCGCGGGGCGCACCTGGTGACCACCGACGTCTGGACCTCGATGGGGTTTGAAGAGGAGGCTGAAGCGCGCCGACAGGCCTTTTGCAGTTGGCAAGTCAATGGCGAGCTCATGCGTCTTGCTGCGCCGGATGCTCTCTTCATGCACTGCCTGCCCGCCCATCGCGGCGAGGAGGTAACGGCAGAGGTGATCGACGGCCCGCAGTCGGTGGTCTGGGACGAGGCCGAAAACCGGCTCCATGTACAGAAGGCGCTGATGGAGTATCTGGTACTGGGTCGCCTTGATGCATAGTTTCAGATAGATAGGAAAAGTACGATGAGCAATGTGCGCAAAGTGGTGTTGGCTTACTCTGGCGGGCTCGATACGTCGGTGATTCTCAAGTGGTTGCAGGATCGCTACCAGTGTGAAGTGGTCACCTTTACTGCCGACCTTGGCCAGGGCGAAGAGCTGGAGCCGGCTCGGCAAAAGGCGTTGCAGCTTGGGATCAAGCCGGAAAACATCTTTATCGACGATCTGCGCGAGGAGTTCGTGCGCGATTTCGTCTTTCCGATGTTTCGCGCCAATGCTATCTACGAAGGGGAGTACCTGCTGGGTACATCGATTGCTCGTCCTCTTATTGCCAAGCGCCAGATCGAGATCGCCCGCCAGGTAGGCGCCGACGCCGTTGCCCACGGTGCCACCGGCAAGGGCAACGACCAGGTACGCTTCGAACTGGGCTACTACGCGCTGATGCCCGAGATCAAGGTGATCGCGCCGTGGCGCGAATGGGACCTTAACTCGCGCGAAAAACTCCTTGCTTACGCTGAACAGCACGGCATCCCCATCGAGCAAAAGCACCGCGGTGGCGGTGCTCCCTATTCGATGGATGCCAACCTGCTGCACATCTCCTATGAGGGGCGCCATCTTGAAGACCCCAAGGCAGAACCAGAGGAGACGATGTGGCGCTGGACGGTGGCCCCTGAAGAGGCGCCCGATGCCCCAGAGTATCTCGAACTTGAATTCGCCCGCGGTGATCTGGTGGCGATCAATGGGGTGCGGATGGCTCCGCACGAGCTCCTTGCTAAATTGAACGAACTTGGAAGTAAGCACGGAGTTGGCCGGCTCGATCTGGTCGAGAACCGTTACGTCGGCATGAAGAGCCGAGGCTGCTACGAAACCCCGGGGGGGACGATCCTTCTTAAAGCCCATCGGGCGATCGAATCGATCACGCTCGATCGCGAAGTGGCCCACCTCAAGGATGAGCTGATGCCGCGCTATGCCGCACTCATCTACAATGGTTACTGGTTTAGCCCTGAGCGGCAGGCGTTGCAGGCGCTCATCGACTTTACCCAGCAGCGGGTCAATGGCTGGGTGCGGGTCAAACTCTATAAGGGAAGCGTCATGGTTGTTGGACGCGACTCCCCAACCGATTCGCTCTTTGACCCGACCATCGCCACTTTTGAAGACGACCGCGGCGCCTACAACCAGAAAGATGCCGAAGGGTTTATTCGGCTCAATTCGCTGCGGTTGCGCACCGCTGCCAAGCGGGCGGCAAGTGGCGGCAGCTAGCGTGACGCTCTTGACGCGCACGCGCCGATCGTGGCCGCTGGCGTGCCCTTTTCGCGCACAGGGCCGTGATCGGCAAGACGTCGTGAGCTGGAAAAAGGGGGTGGTATGGACGAGACGATGATCTTGGGCTTGACCTTTGAAGAGTGGGAAGAGTGGGCGATGCGCATCCTCGTGCCCGCCTTTATCCTCTACATGATCTTTATTATCGGCAACCTTGCCTGGAAGTCCAAAGCGGGCAAGTATGGTACAATGTGGCTCTTTATCGCGCTCGGGGTTGGCTTCATTGGTTTCATCGCGAAGGGGATCATCGAGTGGTTCATGACCCATTAAGCGAGGAGCGGGGGCGCGCTGCACTCCTTGTTGACCCGGGCGAAGCTTCCGGGCGCTTTCTGACGCGGCTCCTTGATCGGTTTGGCTTGGTCGTCTATCGCGCCCAGTCGGTGGCCGAAGCGGTGCGGCGAGCGAGCGACGTCGCCTTCGACCTGGTGCTCACCACCTACATCCTCCCCGATGGTGACGGGATCACCCTGGTGCCTCGGCTGCGCCCGTGGCTCAAGGAGGTCGCCCCGGTGATCCTGGTAGCCACTACGCCGGAGGCTGCCCTCATCGAGCGCGCCTTCCGTGAGGGGGTCACCGACGTGATCGCCCGCGACGATCTGGCCCAGCTCGAAACCTTTCTCAACTACTTTTTGAGCGGCCGGCGCGATGAGGTGGCTGGGGCAAGGATCTTGCTTCTTGAGGACTCCCCAGCCCAGCGTAAGTCGCTCGAGGCGGTCCTCACCCGGCGGGGCTTTCTGGTTGTGACTTAGACCATGCGCAACGCAAGGGCGAACGGATCCGTCAGGCGGTAGCCGGCATCTCCCTCGACCAGGGGCCGGTTACCGTAAGTGTGGGAGTGGCGCAGGTTGAACCAGCTAAGGAGGGGTTGGAAGCGGCAATCGCCCGCGCCGATGCCGCGCTCTACGAAGCGAAAAGGTCAGGGCGCAACCGGGTTGCTGTGGCCGCGCCGCTGCCGTAACCGTCAGGCTAGCTGCGCCGCGTACTTGAGCGACTCAGCAGATGGGCTAAAGAACCCTTCGGTGTGGATGCGCTCGGCTGGGGCGCCACAAGCAAGTGCCGCTTCGCGGCAGGCGGCAACGAACTCTGGACCCCCAGCGATGAAGACCGAATAGGGGGTCAGGTCCGGGAAGTGGCGCGGCAGCAGTGCTGGGATCCGGCCGTGCCAATACCCTACTGCCTCTTCGCGGGTGAGGGTGGCGCGGTAGGTAAAGTTGCGGTGCTTGGTCTCCCAGTAGCGCATCATTCCGATCGCATAGAGGTCGGCACGGGTGCGCCCGCTGTGGATGAGAGTGACGGGCTTGCGGTAGCCGCGGCGCAGCGCTGCTTCAGTGAGCGACAGAATTGGCGCAAGCCCGGTACCCGCTGCTAGACAGAGCACAGGCGTTTCCACCGATGGGTCACCGATGAAGGTGCCGTAGGGGCCATCGATGCGCACCAGATCGCCAACTGCCACCGATTCAGTTGCCCATAAGCTGGTGGTACCGCCATCGATTTTGGCGATTTGCAGCGCAATCTCGCCATCGGGGCGCGGGACGTTGGCGATGGAGTAGGAACGCGGCGGGGTTTCGCCTCGGATGTCGGTGAGCTGCACATATTGGCCTGGCCAAAAGCGCATCGGTTGGCCGACCGGGCGCAGACGCAGTTCGACGACGCGCGGGGTACGCACCAGGCGGTCGACGACGACATAGCGTTGGTTTTCGCGCGGAGGAAAGAGTTTGGGTTTGGCGTCTGCCGTTCCCCACTCGATCACCAGCACCTTAGAGAGCGGTTTAGCCATGCACATCAAGCCAAAGCCCTGCCGCCGCTCGTCGGGGGAGAGGGCCATATCGAGGACTACCCCCTGGTCGAACTGCCCTTCTAAAACCTTAACCTTACATTCGCCGCACGCGCCGGCGCGGCAGTTATTGGGTAGCGCATACCCGGCCTTTTCTAGCGCGGTGAGCACTGTGTCGCCAGGGGCGCAGGGGATCTCCCGTTGGGAGGGGTGGAGCCGAATGATCGTGGCTTCGGTCATCGATTGTTCTCCGTGGCCCCCGCCCGCGGCAGGCGGGGGGTGTTTTTGAGGATCAGAAGACGGGGATGATCGAAGCCATGTCGACTTCGCTTACCTCTTCGCCGGTGATCCCCACTTCGGGAATCGCCGGGAAGGGGATGCCGTAGCGGTCGAGCACCCCTTTGAGGTTGAGGATCGCCTGGCGCCAATTCTCCCGCTTCGCCTCATAGGTGGGGATGCCGAATCCGGCTTGGCGAGCCACCTCTTCGGCTTCGCGCTGGTTGGGGATGAAGTCTTCGGGCAGATCCCAGAACTCCATCGGCGGTTCGAAGAGAACCGCCGAGAGGAAGAGGTAGCCGGCGCGGATCTGCTTGGTGACCAGCGATTTGTCTTCTACGGGCAGTTTGGGGTAGTCGCGCTCCATCAGCGCCATGCAGATTGCCATATGGCGCCCTTCGTCGCGTCCGATGTTGCGGAAGGCCTCCTTGAAGACAAGTTCGCGACTGTTCTCGTGCATCTGCTTGAAGATGGTCGCAGCGGCGATCTCGCCCATCAGGAACGAGGAGAAGAGCACGGCCAGCGAATACTTGGGCACGGCGTTCTTGTAGCCGTTCCAGTAACGCCCGCCGTTGTAGTAGAGCCATTTGGCGTTTTTCTGCAACCGTTTGCCCAGCTCCGTCTTGGGCTGGTAGGTGAGCGGATCGTGGTAGCCCAGGAACTTGGTAATGGCCAGCCCGCACATCTGCTCATGGTTCTGTTCGTCGCGGGTGATCGAGAAGAAGCAGCGGCGCACCGGGTCCTCTTCGTGCTCTTCGTAGGTCTTGATCAGCGCCGAGGCGAAGACGGGCGGGGCAGAAGCGTCGAAGACCGACAGCAGCGTCCACCAGTAGGCGATCGCTTCACGCTCTTCCCATGTGTAGGAGTCGATATCAAGCGTATCCCACGGCAGCTTCTTCGGATCCCAGTTCTCGCGCTGCGCGGCATCCCAGATCTCTTCGAGCTTGTGGGTATGGGCGTGCCAAGAGAGGGGATAGACGTTGGGTTGCGGCGTGGCCGGTGGGAACTCCATTTGCAAGGCCAGCTTTTCATTGTGCGCCATGGTAGGTGTCTCCTTTCGTTCAAAAATCGCGAACCATTTCGCGTACGTTGAATTATAGCCAGGTATTGGCGGATTTCTTTGATCTAGATCAAGAAAGATGCAAATAATCCGACCGGTCGGTCAATTTTTTGTGCTTCTTGTTTGGCGCTTTTACCGCGATAATCATGCCTTTTGGTGGTAACGGTGAGGGTCGCGTATGAGGGAGTGGCATCCTGAAGCCATTCGGGCGGCATTGGCTAAATTGCCCAGCGCAGCGCCGTTTGGCGATGAGGGGGCGCGTACCGTGCGCTGGCCGGCTGCGGTGCTTGTGCTGCTCGCGCCACAGCCGCAGGGCGTTGGGGTGTTGCTCACCCGCCGTACCCCTCACCTTTACCACCACCCCGGCCAGATCAGTTTTCCGGGGGGACGGGTAGAAGCTGGGGAAGAGAGTGCCGCCGCAGCGCTTCGCGAGGCAGCCGAGGAGGTGGGGCTGCCCCCTGATCGGGTGCAGCTCCTTGGCCGGTTGCCCGACTATGTGACGATCACCGGCTATCGGGTCACCCCCTGGGTAGGGTGGGGGAGCGAGTTTGAGCCCCTTTCCCCGGATCCGTTTGAAGTAGCCGAGCTCTTCTGGCTACCGGTAATGCTTTTTGGCGACCCAACCCGCTACCTGCGGTTGAGCCTTGAGGATCGGGGCGTGCGGCGTTTCTACTGGGCGTTGCCCTGGCGCCACTACTTCATCTGGGGGGCCACCGCGGCAATGTTGCGCCAGTTGGCGGTGCAGCTCACCTGCTACCGGGCCGGCGGTTCGTCGGGGTAGGGCCCAGCGCCCAGCCCAATCGGCGGCGGGGCATGACGGACCACCTTTTCGAAGATCTCCTGCCAGGCATCGCGGTGGCAGCCAGCAAGCGGGTCCTCTCCTCCCTGTCGCCACCCTTCGGCAACCCACGCCCAATCTTCGGGGGTGAAGTAGCGTTGGGCCAGCGGTAGTACCTCCTCCTCTTCGGTGCGCATGTGCTGGCGGTAAAAGTGGGCGTAGCGGTCAAAGACTTCGCGCAAGCGCTCGTAGCCGTTGGGTTCGCGACTGGCAAAGGCGTGCAAGGCTGCTTCGAGTTCGGCGATCCGCTCTTCTGCTGCGGCGTGTTCCCGCTCCAGTCGCGCCAGTACGCTGTTGGCTTCATCGGTTTTGCTGCGCAGGCGGGCAAAGAGGTAGCGGTCTTCGTTGGGGTGGTGGCGCCGTTCCGGGTACTCGGTCAGATAGTAGACCATCGCCCTCAGCAGGCGAAAGTCGGGTTCGATTCTCCCGGCACCGATCTCGTCGAGCAGAAAGTGCAGCGCGTGCAGCACGGCGGCCAGCGCCTGGTGTTCGTCTTCGATCAGGCGCCAGGCGCCGTGGAAGGGGGCGGGGGATGCGGGGGTCATATCCTCTCCTTTCAACCGGCTCACACGGCAGCCAGCTTCTCTTGCCGTTTGCTCATACCGAGGTAGGTCTCGATCACCTGCGGGTCATTGGCCAACTGTTCGGCAGGGCCAGCCAGGGTCACTTCGCCGGTTTCCAGAACGTAGCCGTAGTCAGCGACCTGCAGCGCTGCGCGGGCGTTCTGTTCCACAAGAAGGATCGATACCCCCTGCTCGCGCAACCGGGCGATGGTGCGGAAGATCTCGCGGATGATCAGCGGGGCCAGCCCCAGCGACGGTTCGTCGAGAAGAAGCAGCCGCGGTTTGCCCATCAGCGCCCGACCAACGGCGAGCATCTGCCGTTCGCCGCCAGAGAGGGTTACGGCCATCTGGGTGCGCCGCTCTTTAAGCCGCGGGAAAATGGTATAGACCTCTTCAAGCGTTGCGGCAACCGACCGATCACCGCGGCGGTAACGCTGAAAGGCGCCAAGGATGAGGTTATCTTCCACGCTCATTTCACCAAAGAGCTCCCGTTTTTCGGGGACGAGCGCCATGCCTTGGGTGACCAGCGCTTCGACATCGGGCACGCCAACCCGGTTTCCCGCGAAATGGATCGTTCCTGTACTGGGCAGCAGGCCCATGATCGCCGAAAGAAGCGTTGTCTTGCCTGCGCCGTTGGGGCCGATGACGGTGACGATCGCGCCAGCTGGGACGGTTAGCGAGACGCCGTGCAGTGCCTCGACCTTGCCGTAGCGCACAGAGAGATCGGTGACGGTAAGGATCGCTTGGCTCATCATCTGCTCCTTAAGCCACGCCACCCAGATAGGCTTCGATCACCCGCGGGTCGTTCTGGACTGCTTCGGGGAGCCCTTCGGCGATCTTGCGGCCGAACTCCATCACGACCACCCGGTCGGCTAGGTTCATCACGAAATCCATGTCATGCTCGACCAGCAGAATCCCGATCCCCTCCTGGCGGAGGGCCGCCAGGAGTTCGGCAAGCGCCTGCTTTTCGCGGTGGCGCAAACCGGCGGCTGGTTCGTCAAGAAGTAGGAGCACTGGGTCGGTCATTAAGGCCCGGGCGATCTCGACGATCCGCTGCTGGCCAAATGCGAGCGCCCCCGCTTCGCTGTGCAGATAGGCCCCAAGACCGACCCGTTCGATCTGGCGCTTAGCTTCCGCGAGGATCTGCGCCTCTTCGGCCCGTTCGCGGTGCAGCATTGCCGGCACCACCCCAGCGCGGCTGCGCAGATGGGCGCCAATGGCGACATTATCAAGCACCGAGAGGTTGGGGAGCAACCGCACGTGTTGGAAGGTGCGGCTCATCCCCAGCGCGGCAATGTAGCGCGAGGGTTTGCCGGTGATGTCGATGCCGCGAAAGCGGATCGTCCCCTCAGTGGGAGTGTCTACACCTGAGATCTGGTTGAAGAAGGTCGACTTCCCCGCGCCGTTTGGCCCAATCAGGGCGAGAATCTCGCCAGCAAAGAGCTTGAGGCTCATCTCGTCGTTGGCCACTAACCCGCCGAAGCGGCGGGTGACTCCATCGGCTTCAAGAAGGAGTTCGCCGCGCTCGGGTTTGGCACGGGTAGGTAGGGGCGTCGCGCTCGTCGGAACCCAGCGCGGGGTGGGACGGACGGGGGCGAAGCGGCGCAGGATCGGCCACAGGCCGTCGCGCCCTTGATGCAGGACGAAGACCATTAGGAGGCCAAAGACGATCAGTTCGAAATTGCCGCTTTGCCCAATGAGCTGCGGGAGCAGGTCCTGCAGCCACTGTTTGGTTAGAGTAATCAGGAGAGCACCAAGCAGCGCTCCCCACAGGTAGCCGGCGCCACCGACCACAGCCATGAAGAGGTATTCGATGCCGATGTGCAGGCCAAAGGGGGTGGGGTTGACGAAGCGTTGCAGGTGGGCGTAGAGCCAGCCCGAGAGGCCAGCAAGCAGCGCGGCCAGGACAAAGGCAACGAGCTTGTAGTGCGCGGTGTCAACCCCCATCGCCTCGGCCATGACCACCCCGCCTTTGAGCGAGCGGATCGCCCGCCCAGGACGGGAGTCGAGGAGGTTGGCGACCGCCCAGAGGCAGAGCAGAAAGAGTCCCCAGATGAGGGGGTAGAGGGCTTCTGGGCTGCTCAACGACCACGGACCAATGGCGATCGGTGGGATGCCGCCCATCCCAGTGTGGCCACCCAAAAATTCGAGGTTGCCAAAAAGGAAGTAGAGGCTCAACCCCCAGGCAATTGTCCCGAGCGGCAGGTAGTGGCCTGAGAGGCGCAGGGTGATGAGCCCAAGGAGGGTGGCAGCAAGCGCAGTAAGGAGCAGCCCAGCAGCTAGCCCAATCCAAGGGGACGCAGGCAGCCAGGAGAGCCACGCCGGGAGTTGCCCCGTGCTGACCAGAGCAGTGGTGTAGGCACTCAAGCCGACAAAGGCCGCTTGACCAAAGCTGGTCAGCCCAGCTACCCCCGTCATGAGTACCAGGCCGAGCGCGACCATCGCGTAGAGGGCGATGTAGTTAAGGAGCGTCACCGTGAAGGTGGCCAGAAAGAGGGGGGCGAGCGCGATGACGAGCAGAAAGGCGATGAGTACCGCCCGCGCCGGGAGGACCCCGCGATCGATGGCAATGGATCGGGTAGTGGTGGGGGCAGCCATTACTCTTCCTCCACATGGTGGGTGGTGAGCGAGCGCCAGAGTAGGACGGGAATGATCAAGGTGAAGACGATCACCTCTTTATAGGCGCTGGCCCAGAAGGAACTGAACGATTCGATCAAGCCGACCAGGAGGGCACCAGCGGCTGCAAGCGGGTAGCTCGCCAGCCCCCCGATGATCGCGGCAACGAAACCTTTCAGGCCAATCAGGAAACCCGAATCGTAGTAGAGGGTGGTGATCGGGCTGGTCAGGATTCCGGAGATGGCGCCGATGGCCGCAGCCAGAAGCAGCGTCATGCGGCCGGCAAAATTGGGCGAGATCCCCATCAGCCGGGCGCCGTTGCGGTTTACTGCTGTGGCGCGCAGCGCCTTGCCGTAGAGGGTTCTGCTGAAGAACCAGGCGAGAAGCACGATAAGTAGCAGCGAGATGGCGATCACCCACAGGGACTGCCCAGGGATCAATAGCGGGCCCAGAGTGAGGCGCGCCTCCCAAAGTGGGACGGTGCGGTACCCTTCGGCGCCAAAGATCAGGAGCCCTAGTCCCACTAGGGCTAGATGGACGGCCACCGAGACGATCAGTAGCACCAGGACGGAAGCTTCGGCAACCGGCTGGTAGAAGAGGCGATAGGTAATTGGCCCGAGCGCGGCGATGATTGCCAGCGTCAAAAGGAGCCGCAGGAGCTGGGGGGCGGTGGCCCAGTTGAAAGCCAGCGTCAAGAGAACGAGCGTAAGCGGCGCGGCCACATACCAAAAGAGGGCTTCGCGCCACGCCACCTGCCGGCCACGCCAGGCGTTTACCGCTTCAACCGCCAGGGCAGCCGCCGCCCCAGCCACAAGGAGCCAGAGGGTGGCTGGGGTGCGCCCCAGTTCGAGCATGGCCAGGGTCAATGCGCCAAAAGAGACGAACTCCCCTTGCGGAATGAAGATGATCCGGGTAACAGCAAAGACCAGGACTAGGGCCAACGCAAGCAGCGCGTAGATCGCAGCGTTGACGATGCCATCCTGGGTCAGAATCAGGGCGATCGACCAATCCATTGCCGGGGCTCCCCTTGTCGTGACGCCGCAACAGCAGCTACGCTACGCCATCTTTTGCCAAAGCGGCTATGATGGCGGTAGCTCCCTCCCCCACCTGCTCGTGGCAGGCAGGGGCGCGGCATTGCCGGTACTTAGCGGCTTATTTGACGTACTTCCAGGTGCCGTTTTCAATCTTGACCATAACCCGGGCCCGTTCATCAAGCCCCAGATGGTCCTCTTTGCTCATGTTAAAGACACCGTGAGCAGCCGGGAGCTCCTTGATCTGCTCGAGCGCATCGCGCAGCGCAGCCCGGAATTCGGGGGTGCCAGGCTTGGCCTTCTTGAGGGCTTCGGGAAGAGCTGCCGCCATCAGTTTGCCAGCATCCCATGCGTGTGCGCCAAAGGTCGACACCGACCCTTTGCCAAACTGCTGCTCATAAAGTCGGACATACTCGAGCGCCGAGGCGCGCACCGGATGGTCGGCCGGGAGTTGCTCGGCAACGAGGACCGGACCGGCAGGTAGGAAGGTTCCTTCGCAATCCTTGCCGCAGACGCGGAGGAAGTCGGCGTTGGCCACGCCGTGGGTCTGGTAGATCTTGCCAGAATAGCCGCGCTCCTTAAGCGCCTTTTGCGGCAGCGCTGCTGGCGTTCCCGAGCCGGCGATCAGAATGGCGTCGGGGTTGGCCTGCACCAGCTTGAGGACTTGCCCAGTGACCGAGGTGTCGGTGCGGTTGTACCGTTCGTTGGCCACAATTTTCAATCCCCGCCCTTCGGCGATCAGGCTGAAGTTCTGGAACCACCCTTCGCCGTAGGCATCGGCAAAGCCGATGAAGCCGACAGTCTTAACACCGGAGTTGAGCATGTGCTCGACGATTGCCGTCGACATCTGCGCATCATTTTGTGGTGTCTTAAAGACCCAGTAGCGCTTCTCATCGACTGGTTCGACGATTCGGTTGCTCGCGGCAAAGGAGATCATCGGTACCTTGGCTTCGGCCACCACATCGATCATCGCCAGCGAGTTGGGGGTAGTCGTTGACCCCATCACCAGGTCGACCTTGTCTTCCGTGACAAATTTGCGGGTGTTTTTGACGGCCGTGGTGGTGTCTGAGGCATCATCAAGAACGATGTAGGTGATCTTCTCCCCAGCAATCTCTTTGGGCATCAACTCGATGGTGTTCTTTTCGGGGATACCGAGCGAGGCGGCCGGGCCGGTGGCCGAAACGGTCACGCCAACTTTGACTTCGGCCCACGCCGAGGTGGCCAGCGTTACGCCAAGGGCAACGAGTAGGGTTTTGGGCAGAGGCTGTTTCATGGTCTGTCTCCTTTCACCAATGATGTGGACGGCCCGCACTCTCCCGGCGGGGGTGGGGTGGCTAGTGGCCACAGGAATCATGATACCCGCTCCAGCAGCATAGCGATCCCCTGGCCAACGCCAATGCACATCGTCGCGATGGCCCAGCGGCCGTCGCGCACGGCGAGCGCCCGCGCTGCGGTGAGCGCGAGCCGGGCGCCAGAGGCGCCCAACGGGTGGCCAAGGGCGATCGCCCCACCGTGGGGGTTGACGTGCTCAGCGTCGTCGGGGAGGCCAAGAAGCCGCAACACAGCGAGGGCCTGCGCGGCAAAGGCTTCATTGAGCTCGATGACGTCGATTTCGCTGAGCTGCTTGTTGGTGCGGGCAAGCAGCTTCTGGACCGCCGGCGCTGGACCAATGCCCATAATCCGTGGCGGTACGCCGGCGGTGGCCATCGCGTGGATGCGCGCAAGCGGCTGCAAACCATACCGTTCAACGGCGCGGGCGCTGGCGATGAGGCAGGCTACTGCCCCATCATTGACCCCCGAGGCGTTGCCGGCGGTGACGGTGCCATCGGGGCGAACCACCCCTTTGAGTTTGGCCAGCGCCTCGAGGGTCGTTTCCGGCCGTGGGTGTTCGTCGGTGGCAAAGGGGAGGGTCTCGCCCCGCTTGCCAGTGGGGACATCGATCGCGACGATCTCGCCGGCAAAGAAGCCAGCGGCCTGCGCTTTGGCAGTACGCTGCTGGCTGCGCCAGGCAAAGAGATCCTGGTCGGCGCGGGCGATCGCAAATTCCTGGGCAACGTTCTCGGCCGTTTCGGGCATCGAGTCGGTGCCGTAGCGTTGGGCCATCTTGGGGTTGACGAACCGCCAGCCGATGGTGGTGTCTTCAATCTTGGCTGTGCGCGAAAAGGGGGCGTCGGCTTTGCCGAGTACGAATGGGGCGCGGGTCATGCTCTCGACGCCGCCAGCAATCATCAGGTCGGCTTCCCCGCCTGAGATCGCGCGCGCCGCCGTGCCGATGGCATCCAGCCCTGAGCCGCATAACCGGTTGATTGTGCTGCCTGGTACCTCTACCGGCAGTCCAGCCAGGAGTGCAGCCATCCGGGCGACGTTGCGGTTGTCTTCACCAGCTTGGTTGGCGCAGCCGAAATAGACGTCGTCGATCGCGTTCCAGTCGATCGTTTGGTGACGGGCCATAAGCGCGGCAATCACATGGGCAGCCAGGTCATCGGGGCGGACGTGGGCAAGCGCTCCGCCGTAGCGACCGATTGGGGTGCGCACCCCATCGACGAGGTATACAGGGGTGTTCATGCAGGGGCTCCTTCGCGCATCGGGTAGGTCTGGCACACAGCTGGTAGCCCACCCAGAAAAAGGTGGGTCACAAGCGGCGCCAACTCGCGGTGGGTCAGGGGACCTTCGGGGCGTAGCCAGGTAAAGGTCCAGTTGATCATGCCAAATAGGGTCATGGTCAGCGCTGCTACCAGGGGGTGGGGGGCGCCGGGGCCGGCAAGGGCGGCGACGATCCGTTCCACGCCATGCACCACCAGCCGTTGTTTGCTGCGGATCTGGTCTGCTAGCGTCGGTGGCAGGTGTTTGACATCCTGCACCAGAACAATGTGGCGGTGCTGTGCCTGGCTATATTCAGCCAGGAAGCGGGTAATCGCTTTACTAAGTGCCGTTTGTGCCTCCTCTGGGCTTGTAAGGGGGTGGTGCTCAAGCACCTCCTGGATCAGCGCCACCAGCCGGTCGACGTGGGCAGCTGCGACATCAAAGAGGATCGACTCTTTGTCGCGGTAGTAGTGGTAGAGAAGCGCTTTCGAGACGCCGCATGCCTCAGCAAGCATGGTCATCGACGTGGCATGAAAGCCACGGCGGGCAAAGAGCATCGCCGCCTTGTCAAGGATCGCGTCGCGCTGCTCGATGAAGCTAGGGCTGCGGGTGCGGGCCATGAAGCGTTTCCCTGGAGGTTATTTCGGCCGTTTGTCGATCACTCGACGCGCTTTGCCGATGGTGACCCGTTCGATGGCAAAGGGGTCGCCCACTTCGATTGCTGCTGAGACGCCAACAAAAGTCTTGATAAGATGGGCAAGTGCCTTGGCCGCCTCTTCGCGGACCTGTTCCTTGCGGCCCACCCCAGCTTCTGGGTTGAGTTCAACCTTGACGGTGAGTTTATCCAGATGCCCCTCCTTTTCAACCACCAGAACGTAGTGCGGGGCAAGCTGGGGAACGCGCAGGATCAGCTCTTCGATCTGGGTGGGAAAGACGTTCACGCCGCGGATGATCAGCATATCGTCGGTGCGGCCAGTGATTTTGGCCATGCGCCGCATGCTGCGGGCGGTGGGCGGCAGCAGCCTTGTCAGGTCGCGCGTGCGGTAGCGGATCATCGGTAGCCCCTCTTTGGTCAGGGTGGTGAAGACCAGCTCCCCCTCTTCGCCGTCTGGCAGCGGCTTACCGGTGATCGGGTCGATGATCTCTGGGTAGAAGTGGTCTTCCCAGATCACCGGCCCATCTTTGGTTTCGATGCACTCGTTGGCCACTCCCGGACCCATGATTTCGGATAGGCCATAGATGTCGATGGCATCCATACCGGTGCGCGCTTCGATCGCCTGACGCATCGCTTCGGTCCACGGCTCAGCGCCAAAGATGCCGACTTTGAGCGAGATCTGGTGGGTATCGATCCCCTGCCGCTCCATCTCGTCAAGGATGGTCAAGAAGTAGCTGGGGGTGACCATGATGATGTCGGGGCGAAAGTCCTGGATCAGCTGGATCTGCTTTTCGGTTTGCCCGCCAGACATCGGTACGACCGTGCAGCCCAGCCGTTCCGCGCCGTAGTGGGCACCCAATCCACCAGTGAAGAGTCCATAGCCGTAAGCAACGTGCACCATATCCCCTGGCCGGCCGCCGGCGGCGCGGATCGAGCGGGCCACGAGGTTGGCCCAAGTGTCGATGTCCTTGGCTGTGTAGCCGACTACCGTCGGTTTGCCAGTGGTGCCGCTGGAAGCGTGGATCCGCACGATCTGCTCACGCGGGACGGCAAAGAGACCAAACGGGTAGTGGTCGCGCAGATCCTGCTTAGTGGTGAAGGGGAACTTGGCCAGGTCCTCGAGTGTTTTGAGGTCGTCGGGATGGACCCCTTGCGCCTGACATTTGGCGCGGTAGGGGGCCACATGGTCATAGGCGTGGCGCACACTCCACTTTAGCCGCTCAAGCTGCAGAGCGCGCAGTTCGTCCTGGCTGGCGGTTTCAATCGGCTCCAGCTCGCCTGGTTGCGGTTGTTTGACGGGCATGGTGCTTACTCCTCTTGGGTGTGGTTTCAGTCGATGACCGGGTGCCCCTTGCGGCGGTAGGTTTTGCCGCGCATCACGGCGATCAGTTTGCCGTGCTGGTTGGTGACCCGCACGTCATAGACGCCAGTGCGCCCCGCTTCGGCTACCCGATGGCATTCGGCAGTAAGCTGGTCCCCTTCGTGGGCCGGGGCCAGGAATTCGGTGGCGATTCCAGAAGCCACCGTCATTTCGTTGCTGCTGTTGCACGCGTAAGCAAAGGCGGTGTCGGCCAGCGTGGTAACAATTCCGCCGTGGATGATGGCAAAACCGTTGAGCATATCGCGGCGCACGACCATCGTCGCGCAGGCGTAGCCGGGGGCGATCGCCGTGATGGTGATCCCAAGCTGCTGGGCGCAGTAATCGCGCGCATACATCGCCGCGCGTACCGCTTCGGCTAGGGCCTGCGCAGAGGGAGGATCGATTGGGTGCTCAGCCGCTCGGCTCATGGTGTGTCTCCTTGCTAACCCAGGTGGCATGGCATCTGCGCCAACCGCCGTTCAGCAGCGCGCTGCTGCAAGTAGGGGGAGATACGGTAACGCGGGTCGCCGGTATGGGCAAAAAGGTGGGTCAAAAGCGCTACCAGGCGCTCTTCGCCCACCCTGCTGGCCCAAGCGAGCGGCCCTTCGGGGTAGTTGGTGCCAAAACGCATGGCCAGGTCGACGTCAGCGGCGCTGGCTACCCCTTGGAAGACGGCGTCGGCAGCCTCATTTGCTAGCATCGCCTGCGTCCGGGCAAAGACCAGCCCAGCGCGATCGGCGATTTCACTTACCGCAAAACCAGCGGCTTGCAAAACCGCGATGGCCTGCTGACGGGCAGCAGGGGGGGTCGTGGTAGCAAAAGCCACTGCAATGCGCGTTGCCTCTTCCCAGTGACGCACCCAGTCAAGAACTGCCAGCGACGGCGTTTGCTCGTCGGCGGCGCGGACGGTGGCCGGACGCCCGTCGGTAAAGACCAATTGCACGCCGTGGGTTTCAATCCGGGCCGGGGTCGGTACGGTGGCCCGTTTGACCGTCACTCCAGCGCGCTGCCAGCGCTCGGCCAGCGCATCAAGGGCGGGGTCGGTGCCAATTAGCGCCACCGTGCTGTCGGTAAGGGGTTGCGCGGCTACTGTCTGCGCGGCAGGGGGGGACGCACCCGGGCGATAGTCATAGAACCCTTGCCCGCTTTTGCGCCCGAGCCGCCCGGCAGCGACCAGCTCCTCCTGGATGAGGCTGGGATGGAAGCGGGGATCGTAGCCGTAAGCGCTCCAAACCGAGCGGGTGACTGCCGCATTGACATCGTGGCCGATCAGGTCCATCAGCGCGAAGGGTCCCATCGGAAACCCTCCCGCTTCGGTGAGGATCGCATCCAGAGTGGCGCAGTCGCTGGTCTGTTCAAGCAATAGGCGCAACGCTTCGCCATAGTAGGGGCGCGCTACGCGGTTCACAATAAACCCCGGCGAGGAGCGGACGACAACGGCGATCTTGCCCCACGCTTCTACAGTGGCTTTTACTGTGGCAACAACCTCAGGGGCAGTGGCCAAACCGCTCACCACTTCGACCAGTTTCATCCGCGTAGCCGGGTTGAAGAAGTGCATCCCGACAACCCGCTCTGGGTGGGTAAGGGAACTGGCAATTGCGGTGATTGATAGAGACGAGGTGTTGGTGGCCAGGATCGTTGTTGGGGCCACCACCGTTTCGAGGTCGCGAAAGAGGTCCTGTTTGGCCGTGAGATCTTCGCTGATCGCTTCGATCACCAGCGCTGCCGCCTGGGCTGTGCCGCGGTAGTCGTCGGTGTAGGTCAGACGTTGCGCAATGGCTTGCGCCGTTTCGCCATCGATGCGCCCCTTGGCGACTCCTTGCTGCAGTTCGGCAGCAATTGCCTGCTGCGCTGCTTCCCGTTGCGCGGGGTTGAGGTCGTAGAGGGTGACTGGGTGACCGGCGCTTGCTGCCACAAGGGCAATGCCGCGCCCCATGGTACCAGCCCCAACCACCAACACCGGGGCGGTGGGCAAAAGGTGGGTAGATGGGTTCATCGACTTCTGCTCCTAGCAGCCGCGAAACTGGGCAGGCCGTTTTTCTAAGAAGGCCCGCACCCCCTCTTGGTAGTCGAAGGTCTGGCCGCAGGCGCGCATCGCGTCGCGCTCGCGGTCGAGCTGCGCGGCAAGGTCGTGTTCGAAACTGCTCCAAAGTAGCGCCTTAGTCTGGGCGTAGCCAAAGGTGGCGCCCGCAGCAAGCCGTTTCGCTACCTCCTCAACGGTGGGCAGCAACGCGTCATCATCGACGCAGCGCCAGATCAGCCCCCACCGTTCGGCCTCTTCGGCAGAGAGTTTTTCGCCCAACAGCGCCAGCCCAAGGGCCCGCGCCGTACCGATGAGACGGGGAAGTACCCAGCTGCCGCCAGTATCGGGCACTAGCCCGAGTTTGGCAAAGGATTGGATGAAACTGGCCGACCGGGCGGCATAGACCAGGTCACAAGCCAAGGCGAGGTTGGCGCCTGCCCCGGCGGCTACCCCATTGACGGCGGCTATCACCGGAAGCTCGAGCCGGCGCAGGGTGAGAATGAGGGGTTTGTAATGCTGTTCAATCGATTCGCCAAGATCGGGGGGTGCTTCGCCCGGTGCAACAGCCCGATCGTTGAGGTCCTGGCCGGCGCAGAAGGCGCGTCCCGCCCCAGTGAGAACCAGCGCGCGCACCGTACCGGCAGCTCGGCGTTCGGCCACTTGGGCAAGCGCTTCCTTAAGCTCGGCGTGCATTTCGGCGGTGAAACTGTTGAGCCGCTCTGGGCGGTTGAGCGTTACCCAGGCAACGCCAGCTTCCTCCCGGTAGCGGATCGTCTGCCACTTTGCAGCAGTCATTTTTGCTCCTCCTCTCTCGGTGCGCGCGATTGGCCATTTGACCGACCGTCCAATCAATACTATACTGGGTTGCGGCCCCCTGTCAACCCTTTTTTAGATATAATCTAACCTGTTCGTCCATGTTAAAGTTTGCTTTCCCTTGTTCCACGCCAGGAGATGATGATGAGTGACACCCTTTTTGCTCGCCACCAGGCGCTTCTTGATGGGGCCGTCCAAGCGATCCACCACCGCGGCTACTGGTCGCCCTTTCCCGAGATGCCCAGCCCTAAGATCTACGGCGAGCACGCGTTGGCCGACGGGAAGGCTGCTGTGCTCTCCTACCACGATCGCGAATTTCCGCTCCACGACCAGGGAGGGATCCAAGGGTGGATAGCCACCGAACGCTCGCCTTATGGGGTGGCGCTGGCACCGCGCTATCCGGTGATCGCTCCGCGCCAGTTGGTGGCACAGGCCGAAGCAGCGAGGGGAGATTGGCATAGGCTCGGGGCAAAGGGACGGGTTGGGGTTCTACTTGAAGCGCTGGTACGCCTGAACCAGCGCAGCATGGAGCTGGCCCATGCGGTGATGTTTACCACCGGTCAGGGGTGGATGATGGCCTTCCAGGCTGGCGGCCCGCACGCGCAAGACCGCGGCCTGGAGGCGGTGGCCTACGCCTGGGAGGAGATGCGCCGCATCCCCGAGGAGGCGATCTGGGAGAAGCCACAGGGCAAGAACCCGCCCCTTCGCATGGTCAAGCGCTACGAGATCGTCGGGCGCGGCGTCGGCGTGGTGATTGGCTGTGGCACCTTCCCCACGTGGAACACCTACCCGGGTCTCTTCGCCGCGCTGGCCACGGGCAACCCGGTGATCGTCAAACCGCACAGCAATGCTGTCCTTCCGGCGGCGATCACCGTGCGGGTATTGCGCGACGTTCTGGCCGAAGTGGGGTGTGACCCCAACGTTGTGCAGCTTGCCGTTTTTGCCCAGCGCGAGGCCACCCAGGAGCTGGTGCAACTGCCTCAGGTTAAGATGATCGACTTTACCGGCGGCTGTGCCTTTGGCCAGTGGCTGATTGAGCACTGTCCTCAGGCCCAGGTATATGCCGAACTGGCCGGGGTCAACACTGTGGTGGTCGAATCAACCGACGACTACGAGGGGATGCTCAAAAACCTGGCCTTCACCCTCTCTCTCTACTCAGGGCAGATGTGCACCACCACGCAGGCGATTCTCGTGCCCGCCGAAGGGGTGCGAACCAACGTCGGGGTTAAGTCCTATGACGAAGTGGCGCGCGACTTGGCCCAGGCGATCGATGCGCTGCTGGCCGAGCCGCGGGTGGCTTTTGCTGTTTTGGGAGCAGTGCAGTCATCTGAGACGCTGGCACGGATCGACGCAGCCAATCGCGGCGACTACGGCGCGGTGGTGCGGCCAAGCACAGCGCTTGCTCACCCTGAGTTCCCGCAGGCGGTGGTGCGCACGCCAGTGCTGCTTAGCTGCGATGAGCACAACGAGGCAGCCTACCTTGAGGAGCGCTTTGGCCCTATTGCGTTTGTGGTGCGCTGCGCTAACCGCGATGCGGCAGCGGCGCGCGCAGAGGCGATCATCCGCGATCACGGTGCGCTGACCCTGGGGTGCTATTCCACCGACCCCGATTATCAGGAGCAGATGGTCCAGGTGAGTCTGCGTGCCGGGGTGGCGTTGTCGTTTAACCTGACCGATGGGGTCTATGTCAACCAGTCAGCTGCCTTCTCGGATTACCATGGCACTGGCCTGAATCCCGCAGCCAACGCCAGTTATTGCGACGCCGCCTTTGTGGCACGCCGCTTTGCCGTGGTACAGCGGCGCTGGCACGTGGCGCCGTGAGTTATGGTACCCTTCGCCGCGCTTTCGGAATTGCTGAATCGTCTGCTTCGGCGATTCCTTCGGTTAATCGACGCGCGACAAAGGAGCCGAGATGGGTTATGTTCGGGGAATCCTCATTGCCGCCGCAGTGTGGGGATTGACTGGCTGCAGCAGCGAAGTGACCGACCCTCAGCCTGGCCAACCAGTGGCGACACGGCAAAAGCTCTTCAAGGCGATGCTGCGTGAGTTTGAGCCGATGGGGGTGATGTTGCGGCAAGGGCCCTTTGAGGCGGAGCAGTTTGTCGGCCACTGGCGCCGGTTTGCCGAATTGGCCGACCAGCCTTGGCCGCTCTTTCGCGCCGATACCTGCTACCCGCCGGCAAAGGTGACCCCACAGGCTTGTAGCGACCTATCCGGGCTGCAGCAGCGCGCCGAGACTTTTCGCGCTGCGGTGGCCCAGCTGGGGGAGCAGGTTGCGGCGCTCGAGGCAGAAGGGGGCAGCAGCGGGACATCCGAGCGGCGTGTAGCAGTGAAGCAAGCCTACGACCGGGTCTATGACGCCTGCCAAGAGTGCCACCGTGGCTACCGCAAAAAGTAGCTTTTCTTCCGACCCTTGGCCGAAACGGATCGTCTGCCTGACTGAGGAGAGCGTCGAGACGCTCTACCTCTTGGGCCAGGAGGAGCGCATCGTCGGCATTTCGGGGTTTGTCGTCCGGCCAACGCGGGCGCGGCGCGAAAAGCCCAAGGTCTCGGCGTTTACCAGCGCCAAGATCGACGAGATCCTGGCGCTGCGTCCCGATCTGGTGATTGGTTTTTCCGACATCCAGGCCGAGATTGCCGCTACCCTTATCCGCGCCGGGATCGAGGTGTGGGTGAGCAACCACCGAACGGTAGCGGGGATCTTGGCCTACATTCGGCGCCTGGGGGCGTGGGTGGGGGCCAGCGAGCAGGCCGCCGCGCTAACCGCCGAGCTTGAGGCGGGTTTGGCAGCAATCGCTTCCCGGGCTGCACAGCTTCCTGTGCGGCCAAAGGTCTATTTTGAGGAGTGGGACGAGCCGCTGATTACTGGCATCGGTTGGGTGGCCGAGCTGATCGCTTTGGCCGGAGGCGAACCGCTCTTTGCCGAACGGGCCGCCCAGCCGCTAGCGCGCGACCGCATCATTGCCGACCCGGACGAGGTGGTCCGCGCAGCCCCCGACCTGATCATCGGGTCGTGGTGCGGCAAGAAGTTCCGCCCAGAGGTAGTTGCTGCCCGCCCTGGCTGGGGGAAGATTTCAGCAGTAGCGCGCGGCCAGGTGGTGGAGATCAAGTCGGCGCATATTCTGCAGCCTGGCCCGGCAGCGCTGACAGAAGGAGTTCGCCAGCTGGCAGCAGCAATCGAACGGGCAGCGCAGCAGCTTGTCGGGTAGGCGAACAGAAGCGGCTTGGCGCTAAGGGGTGAGTCTAGCCAACTGCCGCTACGGCTTCAGCCATCGCCTGGCGTTGGGCGGCGCGGATCGTCTCCCAATAGCGCTGGGCAAGCGTTTGCCAGGTGGCGTCGCTTCCTTGGGCGAGCAGCCGGTCGATTGTTTCGGCAACCCCTTCGCCCGCATGCGCTTCTGGGGCAAAAAAGGGGGCCACTGGGGTGAGATCGACGCCCCGTTCGCGCTGCCAGCGCCAATAGGAACGAAAGAGGGTAATGAGCCGCGGGGTCTCCCAGAAGCAGCTTTCCGCTTCGGCGCTGGCAAAGAGTTCGCCAGCAAGCCGCGTTACCCGTGCAGCGTAATCCTCAGGCAGGCCGCGGTGGCGAGCTAGGAGGATAGCGGCCATCGGTTCTCCCCACTGGCGGTGAAAGCGGCACATACCGGCGTTGTCGCTTAAGAGCTCGCCGATCATCCGCTGGACATTGCGCCGGCCCACCTCTTCCGGGGCAAGGAGATCTTGCCCATAGAAGACGTAATATTTGCCCATCAGCGGCATGGGGCTAAACATTCCGGGCACAAAATACTGGTTGGGGACAAAAGCCCCCCGTTGGCCGTGGGCCAGATAGACGGCGCGATCTCCTGGCCGGGTGGTTGGGTGGCGTTCGTTGAGCAGTTTGGCTGCCGTCCGGATGCCCTGGCGCAACGGTTCTGCCAGTGGATGCCAGAGAATCGCATCGATGGCAGCAATCGCATAATCGGCGTTCGCGGCGCTGTCGGCAACTAAATCAAACTGGTTCGGGTCGGCGGTAAACCCGCGAAAACGGAGCTGGTCGGCCGAAGGAAGCCCATACTCTGTGGGGTCAAAGTCGCCGGCGGCGATCGCTTCAAAGAGCCAGGCAAGCGTTCCGCCAAGCTGGATAGCGTCAAATCCCATCGAATCGGCATGGTCATTGACCCGCTCAGCGGCGCGCTGATCAAAGATACCGATTTGCGGGCCAAGCGTGTGGTAAGGTTCATAATCTTTTTTGTAGCGGCCGTTCATCTTCTTGCACGCTGTCGAACAGGGCTCACCGCAGTGTTCAAATTGTTTTTGGGCGATGGTCTCTTCGTTGAACTGCTTCAGAAAATGGTCGGCGATAAAATGGCGGTGGTGCTCAAGCCGTGCCGCGCGTGGTGCAAAGGCGCTCTGGTAGTGAAACGACAAAATCTGATCGCCCATTGCATGGTAGTTGGAGCCAAACGTCCCTCCAGTTCCCGTTTTGGGGTCGAGCGAATATTTGGTTGTTGCCTTTTGCTCAACCACGATCATCCGTTCGCCAAATCGTTCGATGAAGTCGGGGTCGTAAGCTTTGGTCGACTCTTTTTGGGCTGGTTGCCACGAGCCGCCAATGACAATGGCAACGATTCCGTGGCGCCGCAATAGGGTCGAACCCATGCCACCTCGGCCGCACAGATCGGTGACCCAGGTGATCCGCCGCTTTTGTGTCGGGTTAGAAACGATCGCTCCTTCCCAGGTCGCTGCAGCTGCTGGGCCGACTGCCAGAACGCGAACCCGTTTTTCCGGATAGCGGTCGCTGTAGCGGTCAAGAATTGCCTGTTGCAGGGCGAGCGCCCCCAATAACGGTTGACCATCGGGGTGGGGGTAGCCGCGCCAGAGGGCTTCATAGTCGGGCAACGGCACTAAGGTGGCAGAGGGGTGCTGGCCGTCGTGGTTATTAAGCAGCAAGAGACTTGGGGTGGGAGCGCGCCCCAGTAGAACAACCCAGGGGACCCCGATATGTTGAAAGGTATAGGCTGCTCCTCCCATCGACGAGAGGTAGAAGCTTTCCCACTGCTCGCTCCAGCCGCAAACAAAGAGGCGGCGCGTGCCCCCGAGCGGCGAGTCGGCCAGTCGGCCAACCCCAAGAGTGAACGCCTCGGCTCCATGCTGTTGAAATTGTTGCCAGCCAAAGTCGATGGGACCAATCGTGGGCGTGGCGTCAAGCGGCGTGTAGCAGGAGGCGCCATCGGCTAAGGTAACGGTGAGCGAAGCAGCCGGTAGCCATGAGGAATCGGTCATCGGGATCTCCCAGGGTTGGCGTTGACAGCAAGGCGATGACCGAGGATCGTACCACAATCTTGCCGTGGGGCTGTGGCAAGGGGACTGGGCTACTGAGCGCAGGGAGGAACGGCATCGGGTTGTGCTTCGGGAGCTGCTTGGCTAAAGGCGGGCAGGCGTTGGCAGGCCGCTTCAATCGCAGTAAGCCGCGGGTAGGGGGTGAGGTCGCAGGCAAAGCGGCGGGCGTTGTAGAGCTGCGGTACGATGCAGCAGTCGGCCAGCGTCGGCTGCTCGCCCCAGGCAAAGGGGCCGCCAGGGTTGTCTGGGTGGGTGAGCATGGTTTCTAGCGCGCTCAGCCCCTCGATCAGCCAGTGGCGGTACCAGGCAAGTTTCTCCGCTTCACTGTGGCCAAGCATACCAGTGAGGTAGGTAAGGACCCGCAGGTTATTGAGCGGGTGGATGTCGCAGGCAATCAGCTGCGCGATGGCGCGCACCTGCGCCCGCGCCCACGAGTCGGCGGGAAGAAGCGGCGGGTTGGGATGGTGCTCCTCTAGGTATTCGATGATGGCCAAAGACTGGGTGAGCGGCAGTTGGTGCTGGCCATCGAAGGGCTCTAAGACGGGCACCAGGCCGGCCGGATGGCGGGCGCGGTGGCCATCAGCCCGTTGTTCTCCGGTCAGGAGATTGACCGGAACCGTCTCAAAGGGCAATCCCTTGATGGCAAGCGCGATGCGCACCCGGTAGGCTGCGGAACTGCGCCAATAGCTGTAGAGGCGGTACATTACCAGCTCCTCTTAGGGCAACGCGCGTACGCGGTTGCGAATGTGGCCAAAGAGGTCGTTGCCTTGCTCATCGGTCATCCAGATCTCCACCGTATCCCCCGCTTTCATGAAGGGGGTTTGCGGTTGCCCTGTCTCGATCGTTTCGAGCATCCGTACTTCAGCGATACAGCAGTAACCAACGCCCCCGTTTGCTATCTTGGAACCGTGTAATCCCCCCTGGCGGTTGGAGACGGTGCCCGAACCGATGATCGATCCCGCTTCGAGTTCGCGGGTGTAGGCGGCGTGGGCGATCAGGCGGCCAAAGTCGAACTGCATGTCGACTCCGGCGTTGGGGTAGCCGAAGGGTTCTCCGTTGAGGGTGACGCGCAGCGGCAGGTGCACCTTGGCGTCGCGCCAGGCATTGCCCAATTCGTCTGGGGTGATCGCCACCGGCGAAAAGCTGCTTGCCGGTTTCGACTGAAAAAAGCCAAATCCCTTGGCTAGCTCCCCTGGAATGAGGTGGCGCAGGCTGACATCATTGACCAGCATCACCAAGCGGATGGTATCGCGGGCAGCGATCGGGTCGATTCCTATTGGGACATCGCCAGTGACCACCGCCACCTCAGCTTCGAAGTCGATCCCCCACGCTTCGCGGGCGACGATCTCATCCCAGGGGCCGATGAAACTGTCCGAGCCCCCTTGGTACATCAAAGGATCGTCGTAAAAGGAGGGGGGCATCTCGGCGCCGCGCGCTTTGCGCACCAGCTCAACATGGTTGAGGTAGGCCGAACCGTCGGCCCACTGAAAAGCGCGCGGCAGTGGCGAAGCGCAGCGGCGGGGATCAAAGGGCAGAGCGTGGCGCGCGGCACCTGCATTGAGCGCCTCATAGACTTCGGCAAGCGGCGCGGCAACCTCGTCCCAGCGATCCAGCGCCTGCTGCAGCGTTGCAGCGATGGCCGGTACGGGTTGGCAGCGGGTGAGGTCGCGGGAGACAACCACCAGCGTGCCGTCGCGCCCACCCTCCTTCAACGTGGCCAGTTTCATCGGGTCGGCTCCTTCCTTATACTGCCGGGAACATCGTCTGGTAGCGACCGTCGTGCAGCCAGCGAGCGTGGTGCGGCGCTTTGCGGGTCTGCCGCCACTCTTCAAGCATCTCCCATTTTACGGCATCGAGCGCTTCGAGCATTCCCGGGCGCAGCGTGTTGGCGGCAAGTTCGATCCGGTGGCCGTTAGGGTCAAAGAAGTAGATCGACTGAAAGAGGGCATGGTCGGTGGGGCCAACGACATCGATTCCGGCGGCTTCCAGACGCGCTTTGGTGGCAAGTAGCGTTTCGACCGAGTCGACCTCAAAGGCGATGTGCTGGGTCCACGCCGGTGTATTGGGGTCGCGCCCCATCGGCGGGCAGGTGGGAAGTTCGAAAAAGGCAAGCACGTTTCCGCTGCCGGCATCGAGGAAGATGTGCATGTAGGGGTCGGGCTCCTTGGTCGAGGGCACCTGGTCTTCGGCAATGGCCAGGATCAGTTTCATGCCCAAGTGCGTTTCGTACCACTTGGCCGTTTCGTAGGCATCGCGGCAGCGGTAGGCGACGTGGTGGATTTTGCGGATCAGGTTCATCGCACTCCTCCTTACAGGTCGGTTTTGGCCGCAGCGATCGCTTCGCGAAGCACCCGAAGGTCGCCGATATGGTTGGCCAGAAGCAGCACTAAGCGGGCGTTGAGCAGTGCGCTCGCCTCGTCGCTGAGGTCGCGGTGCGCCTCAATAAGCATTGCGTAGAAGTCGTCCCCGGGTGAATAGTCGTAGAAGTAGCGCTTTTCCGGGTGGTGGAAGTGGTATTCAGTGTTGAGCATGGTGGCCTCCTCTTCAGGGTTACCAACGGTCGCGGAAGGTGGCGCGGGCAAGGGCCTGGCTCACCGCTTCAGCGTCGAAGTGGCGCCAGCGGGCGGCGACGTGCTGGTCGGGGCGGATCAGGTAGCAGCTCCCTGGGGTAAGGTCGTAGCGTTCGCGCACCCGCCCTTTGACATCGTGGTAGGTGGCGATTCCAGCTGGTGCCGTGGCGCGCTGGGTGATGACCAGAGGTTCGATCGGGACTGGGGCAATGGCCCACTGGGTTAAGGCGGTGGCGGTTGCCTCGGGGATCGACGCGGCATCGTCTGCGTAGTAGAGGAGCTGAAAACGGTTGCCGGTGACCTGCAGCAGCCAGGTCGATGTCCCATCTGGTGTGGCCAGCGGCGCATCGTCCATTGGGGCACCTGGCACCATCCTTCCACTAAAGGGGGCAGTGTCTGGGGTATTGAGGGGAGAGTCGACGTAAAAGCTCGGCACAGAGAGCCGTCCAGAGTTGACGAGCTTGCGGGCAAAGGGGTGCCGGCGCGCTAGCGTCAGCACCGCTTGGCGCAGGATTCGGCTGCCACTTCCCTTGGGGGTGATGAAGTCGGTGCTGCGCGTGGAGTTAAGGATGTTCTCATCGGCGGCATAGGTGCGTTCCGCCGAGTAGCTGTCCAACAGCGTGGCCGGCGCTTTGCCCTCCATCACCAGGTTGAGTTTCCAGATCAGGTTGTCAGTATCCTGGATGCCAGAATTGGCGCCGCGTGCGCCAAAAGGGGAGACCTGGTGGGCAGCATCGCCAACAAATAGGACGCGGCCATGGTTGAAGCGGTTCATTCGCCGGCATTGAAAAGTATAGACGCTCACCCACTCCAGTTCGAATTCGCGCTCATCGCCAAGCATCGCCCGGATGCGCGGAATCACCCGCTCGGGGCGCTTTTCGACTTCAGGGTCAGCGTCCCAGCCCAGTTGAAAGTCGATACGCCAGACGTTGTCGGCCTGCTTGTGTAGAAGCACCGACTGACCGGGATGAAATGGGGGGTCGAACCAGAACCACCGTTCAGCTGGGAAGTCGGCCTTCATCACCACGTCGGCGATCAGAAAGCGATCAAGGAAGATCTTGCCTTCGATATCCAGCCCCAGCATATGGCGGATTGGGCTACGCGCCCCATCGGCGACAATTAGCCAGTCGCAGGTCAGCGAATAGGCCCCATCGGGTGTCTCGATCCGCAGAGCTACCTGCTCCTCCCCAGGGGTGACGGCAATCACCCGGTTTTTCCAGCGCATCTCCAGGCCAGGGGTGCGGCGGCAAGCGTCGACAAGGTACTCTTCAAGATAGTACTGCTGCAGGTTGACCATCCCTGGGCGGTGGTGGTCGGGTTCGGGGACAAGGTTAAATGAAAAGACCTCGTCGTTGCGGTAGAAGGTGCGGCCAATGTTCCATGAGACCCCTTTTTGCACCACCCGTTCGCCAACGCCAAGCCGGTCAAGGATCTCTAATGCCCGCTTGGCGTAGCAGACACCACGTGAGCCGACCGAGACGGTGTCATCTTCATCAACAAGCAATACCGGCTTGCCCTTCTGGGCGAGATCGAGCGCTGCGCACATGCCAACTGGCCCAGCGCCGACGACAACTACTGGAACATGCCGCGGTTGAGCAAGATCCAGTTCCGTGGGGCGGAGATAGGGAAATTTCGGATATTGGTACGTTGCAAGCATAGTCTCCTCCAGTGACGATGGGAACCACGCGGTTCACAATGGGGCAGATTGGGTCTCTTGTTTGTTCTGTTGGGACTTACCCGCTTACTCCTGAAGCGCGTGCCACATCTGCCGATCGCGCTCGGCAGTCCAGATGCGCGGGTCGGCAATCCCGCTTGCCTCATCGAAGGCGCGGGTGACGTCAAAGGGCAGACAGTGTTCGTAGATGAAGAGATGGCCGAATTTTGCGTCCATCATCTGGCGGGCAAGGGCCATTGCCCCCTTGAGGTCCCGCCCTTCGGCTACCGCTTGTTCGGCAGCGCGGTAGAGGGTGGTGACGAAGTCGCGGGTGTAGGCAAAGCCGTTGGCCACCGCTTCGGGAGTGGTCAGTGCTGGGCCGCGTCCTGGGACGACCTTGGCCGGGTTGAGCGCTGCCAGACGCTCGAGGGTCGCTGGCCAGTCGCGTAGGTAGGCGTCCCCTGTGTAACAAGCCGCTTCGGCCTCGATCAGGTCGCCAGAGAAGAGCACCCGCTCTTGGGGTAACCAAACGACGGTATCCCCTTTGGTGTGGCCGCGCCCTGGGTGCCAGATGCGCACCTCTAGCGACCCCATCCACAGGGTGATCTCCTCTTTGAAGGTAAGGGTGGGCCACGTGAGCCCCGGAATGCTCTCGGCTGCCTGAAAAAGGCGCGGGAAGCGGCCGATTTCGGATGCCATGTCGGCTTCGCCCCGTTCGCAGATCAGCTCGTAGGTAGGGTAGCTGGCGATGATCTGCTCCAGCCCCTCGCTGCGGTAGCCAGAGGCACCGAGCACGCGCACAGCGTGGTAGTGGGTGAGGGTGACATACTTGATCGGCTTAGTGGTCACTTCGCGCACCTTGGCAATCACCCGCTGGGCCATGACAGGGGTGGCGGTGGCATCGATAACCATCACGGCATCATCGCCGATGACTACGCCAGTATTGGGGTCGCCTTCAGCGGTAAATGCCCAAGCGTGGTCAGAAAGCTGGACAAAGGAGACCGGCTTCTCTTCCAGGTCGGCAACAGAGGCAAAGGCCTTTTGCGTCATAATCGTGACATCCTTGTGAATTCGCGCTGATTATTTCAGCATAGCGCTTTGTTCAATAATTGTCAATAGATTTGTTATTATCGAACTAACAGAGGGATTGGAATGGTTGCAGACCGGCGTGGCATTCAATCGATCGAAGTTGGCGGGGAGCTACTTCGGGTGCTTGCCGAGGCAGAAGGGGCGATGATGCTCAAAGATCTGGCGGCAGCAGCCGGAATGACCCCAGCCAAGGCGCACCCCTACCTGGTGAGCTTTCGTAAGCTTGGGCTTGTTGAACAGGATCCCCTTACTGGTCGCTACCAGCTCGGTCCCTTTGCGCTGCGGATGGGGCTCGCAGCCCTTCATGCGCTTAACCCCGTGCGGGTGGCCAACGAGGTGGCCGCGCAACTTGCCGATGCCGTTGGGCAGAACGTGGCGATCGCCGTCTGGGGCAACCAGGGGGCGACGATCGTCGATGTCGAAGAGTGTCAACGAGCGATCCACGTCAATATGCGCCCTGGCACGGTGATGGGGCTCTTGACCACCGCGACGGGGCGCATCTTTGCCACCTACCTGCCACCGCGGCTGATCGAACCGCTGATCGAGCGCGAGTTGCAGCGGCTGGCAGCGGGGCGGCAAAAGCTGCAAATCTCGCGCCAGTTCATCGAGGCGCAGCGTGCCGAAATCCGTCAGCACGCGATGGCCCGCACTGTGGGCCACCCGATTCCCGGAATCAACGCCTTTTCTGCACCTGTCTTCGACCATAACGGCCATCTGGCGTTGGCCCTTACCGTTCTTGGGCCGGAGTCGACCTTCGACCCCGCCTGGGATGGGCCGCTTGCTCAGGCAGTGCGCCACGCGGCGCAGGAGATTACCGGGCGGGTGGGGGGGGATCCCAGCCGGCTCGTGCCACCAGCAGTCCCAGAGGAGGCTGCTGCTAAGCTTTCGGCAACCGAACCGGTTGCGGCTGGGGAGTCCCCAGCAGACGAAGCCCACTGGGGGGTGCGAGAGTAGGTTAATCGTGTGGTACATTGTTCTTTTCCGTAAATGTAAGGGAGGGAACTATGGCTCGTGAAGTGGTGGTATTGAGTGCGGTGCGCTCGGCGATCGGCGCCTTTGGCGGCACCTTATCGACAATCGAACCGGCGGAGCTCGCTGGCATGGTGATGAAGGCGGCGATCGAGCGTGCCGGGGTTGATGGCCAGAAGGTGCAGTACATCACAGTTGGGAACTGCATTCCCACCGAATCGCGTTACGCCTACGTGCCGCGCGTGGCCTCGATCCAGGCTGGCTGCGCGATGGATTCGGTGGCCATGCAGGTCAATCGCCTTTGTGGCTCAGGGTTGCAGGCGATCGTTACTTCGGCGCAGAACATTCTGTTGGGCGATGTCGACTTAGCGATCGGCGGCGGGGTTGAGGTGATGTCGCGCGGCGCCTATCTGTTACCGGCGTTGCGTAACGGCGCACGCATGGGGGATACCCAGGCGATCGATGCGATGGTGGCAGTGCTTACCGACCCCTTCGGCGTGGGACACATGGGCGTGACTGCCGAGAACCTGGCCGCCAAATGGGGGATCAGCCGCGAAGAGCAGGATGCCTTTGCCCTGGAGTCGCAGCGGCGAGCGGCGCGGGCGATTGCCGAAGGGCGTTTTGCCAGCCAGATCGTTCCAATCCCCGTCAAGACACGCAAAGGGGAGATCCTTTTTGCCACCGACGAACATCCCAAACCCGATACCACGATGGAGAGCCTGGCCCGCCTCAAGCCAGTCTTTAAGAAGGATGGAACGGTGACCGCCGGTAACGCCTCGGGGATCAACGATGCCGCCTCGTTCTTGGTGTTGGCCGAAGCAAAAGCGGCCGAAAAGGTGGGAGCAAAGCCGCTGGCGCGTCTGGTCTCCTATGCTGTTGCAGGGGTGCCCAACGACGTGATGGGCGAGGGACCGATCCCGTCGACCCAGGCGGCGCTCAATAAGGCCGGTCTGACACTGGAAGCGATCGATGTGATCGAGTCAAACGAAGCCTTTGCGGTGCAAGCGATTACCGTGCAGCGCCAGCTCGGGTTGGATCCAGCTAAAACCAACCCCAACGGGGGGGCGATCGCTCTGGGTCACCCGGTTGGGGCAACGGGGGCGATTCTTACCACCAAACTGATCCATGAACTGCATCGCATCAACGGCCGCTACGGGTTGGTGACGATGTGCATTGGTGGTGGCCAGGGAATCACGGCGATTTTCGAGCGGCTGTAACCGGCTGCTCGGCCAGTTCGCTGGCAATCGCCAAGTAGTGGCGCCAGCGCTCACTGGCAATGGCACCTTGGGCCACGGCGGCGGCAATCGCGCAGCCGTGGCTCTTTGCGTCATGGCGACAGTCACGGAAACGGCACTGTCCCAACAGGGGGCGAAATTCCGGGAAAAAACCGGCAAGTGCTGCACGGCTGATGTGGGCAAGACCAAAGCGCTGCAGTCCAGGGCTGTCGATGATCCACCCATTGTTTCGGTAAGGGTAGAGGCGGGTAAAGGTGGTGGTGTGGCGTCCGCTTCCCAAAGCGCGGGAAATCTCACCGGTGCGGGCCAACGCCTGGGGTATGAGGGCGTTAATCAGCGTCGATTTGCCCATTCCCGATTGACCGACGAGCACCGCGCACCGACCAACTAACCGTTCGGCAAGTGGCGCCACTGTCTGGTAGGCTGAGAGGGGCAGCACCGGATAACCGGCAGCAGCAAAGGGGGCGAGCTGCTGCATTGCCGCAGCAACCTGGTCGGTGCGGTCACACTTGTTGAGCACGATCCACGCGGCGATCCCCTGCGCTTCGGCGGCAACAAGCGAACGGCTCACCAGCTCGGGAGAGAAGGGGGGCGTGGTGGCTGTCACGATCACTACCAGATCGACGTTGGCCGCAATGAGTTTTTGCCGGACCGTGTCGGCGCGGTAAAAGAGGGTAGTGCGTGGCAGCAGCGCTTCGATCACCCCCGTTGTAGGACCTGTGGGGTGAAAGCGCACCTGGTCGCCGCAGGCAAAGTCGTTGCGCTTTCCTCGCGTGTGGGCAAGGATCAGTGGTGCAGCGTAGCTGGGGGTGGTCTGCAAAAAAAAGTGGCGGCCGTGTGCCGCCACCACGGTGGCTTTGCAGCCGCTCATTTTAAACCAAAGCGGTAGAAACGCTGGTTGAGGTAACCGGCGATATGCGCTTCATCTTCGGGAAAGAGGTCTAAGTTGAGAGCAGAAGTGCACGCCGAGAGCATCTGCCTTAACCCTTCAGGATTCTTGGCGCGCCGGTTTTCGCGCAGGTAGACGTTGCCTCCCTCCTCACCGCCAAAACGGCGGGTGTGGCACGCGACACAGAGCTCCTCGTGGTATGCTTTGCCTTTGGTAACGTCGGCCTCTGGGAAGGGGTTGGCAGATGCTGATTCGGCTAGGAGCATGGTGGCCAATAAGAATGCGTGCGTATTGCGGTTAAGCATGGTTGGGCTCCTCTCCGATGGGGTGCTTTCATCTTAGCGGTTTTTTTCTACTTCGGCAAGAAAGGGATGGCGCATGAGCAAAAGTGAGGAGATCCCCCCCTATCTCATCTGGATCGACATGGAGATGACTGGGCTCGACCCAGATCGCGATCGAATCCTGGAGGTGGCACTGGTGACGACCACCAACGACCTGGAAGTGGTGGGGGTGCTTGAGCCAATTGCTGTCCATCAAAGCGACGAGGTGCTGGCGGCGATGGACGAGTGGTGCCAAAAGACCCACGGTGCCTCTGGCCTAATCGAGCGGGTGCGTGCCTCTACCGTGACCGAAGCAGAGGCTGAGGAGCGGCTCATCGCCTTTATGCAGCAGTATGTCCAGCCGCGGCAAAGCCCGATGTGCGGTAACTCGATCTGCCAGGATCGCCGCTTCCTCTATCGCTATATGCCCAGGGCCGAAGCCTATTTTCACTACCGCAACCTTGATGTGTCGACCCTCAAGGAGCTCGCCCGCCGCTGGGCGCCTGAGGTAGCCGCCGCGATCAACAAAGAGAGCGCCCATACGGCTCTGGCCGATATCATGGAGTCGATCAACGAGCTGCGCCACTACCGTGCCGCTTTTTTTGCCCGGTAATGGCCCGCTGGCTCTTTGAGATCTTACGCCTTACCTGTTAGCCGCCAAAAGAGCAGCAAGACGGCGCCCAGTTGCGTGGCCCAGAAAAGAAAGCTCCACTTCAATATCCCGGCATAAGTGCGGGCAATCTCGACTTTGAGCTCTGCACGCACCGCCTCGATCTCTTTGACAAGCCGCAGCTCGGTCTCTTTGAGCTCCCCACGCACCTTCTCGGTCTCACCGCGTACCTTCTCAATTTCAGCACGCACCGATTCAATCTCTTTGATGAGCCGCAGCTCAGTCTCTTTGAGCTCCCCACGCACTTTCTCGGTTTCAGCACGCACCGCTTCGATCTCTTTGATGAGCCGCAGCTCGGTCTCTTTGATCTCACCGCGTACCGCCTCGATCTCTTTGACAAGCCGCAGCTCAGTCTCTTTGAGCTCCCCACGCACCTTCTCGGTCTCGGCACGCACCAGCTCAATCTCTTTGATCAGTTTGAGCTCGCTCGTTGATAGCTCACGCGTAGTCACAAGGTCATCTAAATGCGGGTAGCGCGCTTCAAGTAGCGAAAAAGCCTGCGCAATGAGCCGCGCCCGCGCCTCTTCATCGGGCGCAAGCCGTAGCTTGTCGTAGAGTTCAAGCACATCTACCGCCGCCATCGCCGTCCTCCACTGCCAGCGCTTTGCGCAGTATAGCGCCACAGCTTATAAAGACAAAGAGGAAACGATTAGGTGTAAGAGCAAATTAGTAATGTCCGCCTCCGGCAAGTTAGAAATGTCCGCTTTTGGACGACGCGGAGGTTCATGTAGCGTCGCGTTGCGCTTGGGCGCCCACGGGCATGAACACGGTGATGCCCTTGCGCCGCCAGGCCAGGCGCCAAGTGCTTGAACTGGCGGAGCAATCCTCTTGCCATCGGTCCCTTAAGCAGATGGGGGTAACCCAAGGCGCGCCAGAAGCTGGACGGTGGAAGGGTCGTGCTCGCAGGTTCCGGGCGCTGCTAGTCGTTGCGCCATCTGTTTCCCCAGTTCCACGCCATACTGGTCAAAGGGGTTGATGCCCCAGAGCCAGCCGCGCACGAAAGTGGCGTGTTCATAAAGCGCTAAGAGCATCCCAAGCGTCTGCGGATCATCGCGATCGGCCAACAGGAAGGTGCTCGGTACATTGCCGGGAATCTCCAGGTGGGGCGCCAGTTGCTCAGCCAATGCCGCATCAGATCCCTGGGCTAGCAGCTGCGTGTGCGCCGCTTCGCGGCTACGGCCTACAAGTAACGCTTCTGCTTGGGCAATGGCGTTGGCAGCAAGCGCCCAGGCTGCTTGCTGCTGCTGGCGGGTCAGTGCTGAAGCCTCTTCGAGTGGGGTTGGGGCGAAGGCGATAAATTCCAGCGGAATTCGCCGCGTTCCTTGGTAAAACCACTGGTGGAACGCATGTTGCCCCAGCGTTCCGATCATTCCCCAAACCGACGCCCCCGTTGCGTACGGGGCAGGCGAACCGTCACGGCGGATCCGCTTGCCGTTGCTCTCCATCTCTAGTTGCTGTAACCAGGCAGGGAGGAGCCGAAGCCCCTCAGCATAGGGAAGCACTGCCATCTGCGGCAGCTCCAGGTAGGTTGACAGCCATACCCCCAAAAGACCAAGGAGCACTGGGACATTTTCGGCAAGCGGTGCTGTGCGGAAATGGTCATCGACAGCGCGCGCGCCTGCGCGCAGCTGCGCAAAGGCCTCCAAACCGTAGGCGGCAGCAAGTGGAAAGCCGACCGTTGACCACAGCGAATAACGTCCTCCCACCCATTCGGGGAGCCAAAGGGTTTGGTCGGGGGAATATCCAAAGGCGGCCGCTTTTTCTGGGCGACTGGTAACGGCAAGGAAATGGGCAGAAAGCCGCGGGTCATCGCTGGTTAACCCCAGCCCTTGGGCTAACCAGTGGCGGGCAAGCATGCTGTTACTGAGCGTTTCGGCGGTGGAAAAACTTTTAGAGGTCACCACAAAAAGGGTGGTTGCCGGGTTAAGGTCAGCAGTTGCCAGTCTGAAATCGCGTGGGTCCAGGTTGGCTACAAAGCGCAGCGTCCCCTGCATTGGTAGGTCAAGCACCCGAAACGCTTCGGCAACGAGCCGTGGGCCAACATCAGAGCCGCCAATGCCCAAATTGACAATGGCAGTGAGCGGCTGGCCGGTTGCCCCTAACCACTGGTTGCTGCGGTAGCGTGCTACCAGACGGGCAAAGGAGGTTTCTGCCTCATGAAAACGGTTGGCGTCGCCAGCGGGGGGCTGCGCCCCGCCGCGGCAGGCCATGTGCAGCGCTGGTCGATCTTCGGTGAAATTGACCCGTTCTCCGCCAAAGAGGGCAGCAGTGCCGGCGGGAAGTGCGCACCCGCTGGCTAGTTCCAGAAGTTGAGCAACTACCGCTTCGTCCCATAAGTGCTTGCTGAGATCGATCAGCCATGGCCCAAGGCGCCAGGTGAGTTGGCGCGTTCGGTTCGGATGAGCAGCGAACTCTGTGCGTAGATCGGCGCGCAACCAGCGTTTCGCGCTCTGTTGCAAGCGGAGATGGGCAGGTAGCCGCTCCAAGGGCTGCCAGCAAGCGAAAACAGCGGAAGACATCGGTCACTCCTCGATCGGTTGGTCTGCAGGCAATTGTGCCAAAGGTGCCGCCCCTTTGGGCAGAACCAGCCACCATTCCGCCCGTTTACCTTCGCGACGGACAGCACGAGCCACTGCCCACCGCTGCCACTCATTGCGGCGCTCCTCATCAAGCGTTGCAACACGGAGCCGCACCAGCGTTAGGGGACAATCGGGGTCGACGTAATCAGGAAGATAATAGCGAAGGGCGGCAACGACGTCGACCCCCAAAGTGGGGTGGGGTGCCAGACACCGGTGGGCACCAACCACCGGCTGCTCAGCAAGCGTGGTGAGCGTTGGCGCGACGTTGCGCGCGCCATCAAGCCAGGGAAAGAGCAGCAGAAGAATCAAGCCCCAGAGCAGTACCACCGAAAGGAGCCAGTGGCTGGCGGCGCGCACCACTTGTCGAGGCAGCCGCCAGATGAGAAGCGCCCAGGCAGCAATTGCAGCAAGCGCAACGGGAAGTCGCCACTGTGGGTCGGCCACAAGCGGTATGGCGCGGGTCTGGGCAAGGAACCGGGCCAGCCCAGGCGGCCAACCCAACCACTGGGCGCTGGCCACAAGGAGCGCCACGACAACGAGGAACAGGGTAAGCATCACCGAAAACCAGGCAAACGCCGCAAGTGTGCCTGGGCCAAAGCGCAAAAGCCGCGCCGTGGCCGCTAGTGCCAGCACGGGGGTTAGCAACAGCGGCGTACTTTCGGCGATGGGAAAGGTGGTGAGCACGACTCCAGCAGTAAGGAGCGTGGCCAGCCCCAGCCGGGCAGTCATCGGGTCGCGCCACCAGGTGTAGAGGCGGTTGGGCCACAGGGCGACGAACCAGAGCGGCCACAGCGTCCAGACGCCGGGGCGGGTGATCAGGGTCAACCAGCCATCGGCAGAAAACGGCCTTTCAGGCCAGGTGGTAGCAAGCCAGACGCGCAGAGGGGGTTGGGTGACCAACGCCCAGCCAGTAGCGAGCAGCGCGGCGGCCACGGCAAAAAACCCAATGCGCCAGACCACCGAGAGAAAAAAAAGAGCGGCCAAGGGGCGATCGGGCGGCAACAGAACACCAGGTGGTGTTGCCGCGTGTGGCAAAGGGGCGCCAAGCAGCGGCAGCACGGCCAGCGCCAACCCCAATCCCGGCCAACCAGCCGACCAGAAGAGAAGAAGGAGCGCAGCGCTGGCTCTGGCCAACCGGTGGGGAAGTGGGTCGCGGCGGATCGCTGCCGCGATGGCCAGCGCCAATCCAGCAACGGTTGGTGCCACTGCTGTATGAACGTGGGCAAAGAGGAGCCAGCCAAGCGAGGTGAGCGCCGCAATTGCGGCGACGAACCCAGCAGTGCGGCCAAAGAGTATTCGGGCGGTAGTTGCCGTTACTAGGGCGGCAACAGCCAACCAGATCGGCGTGGCCAGACGGCTACCCAAGTGGAAAGGGGCGCCAAACCCCTCGGCCAAACGGCCAAGGAGGGCTCCCGACCAGGCAAAGAGGGGCCCCCATGGGGTGAGGTCGGGGTGTAAGAGCGCCGCTGGAAAAAAAGCCCCCGAAGCGTGCTCCCAGGCAGGCAGAAGGTGGCGGAGATCCTCCCCGAGCCATGGGGCATGATGTTGCCCCAAGAAGAGATAAGCGGCAACGAGGAGCAAACTCCCCGGCACCCCGAAAAGCCAACGCGATAGCGGGGAGGGGGGTTGGTTGGGGGGGTCAATAAACATTGCCGCGTTCACGGAAAACGGGCGGCCACCCGCGGCAGCCGCCCGTTCCCCCAATGGGCAGTCCGATTACCGCACCAACTGGCCGTACTTTTGCCGGAACCGCTCAACGCGACCGGCGGTATCGACAATCTTCTGCTTGCCGGTATAAAAGGGGTGGCAGTTGGAGCAGACCTCCACGTGCAGCGCCGGTTTGGCGTAGGTGGAGCGGGTCACGAAGGTGTTCCCGCACGAGCAGGTGACGGTGACTTCGTGGTAGTCGGGATGAATGCCTTCTTTCATATCGGATCCTTGCGCTTGGCCACTGGTGATTGTTGGAAGAACTGCTTATTATCGCGAAAAAAGGGTTATAATGCAAGAAGTGAGCTACGCCCTCTCTCGTATTCCCGAAAGCAGCCAGCAAGGCCCTCACAACCAACTGGCAGAGGTGGTGTCGCGCCACCTCGCAACCCCCTTTCGCAAACCGATCGCCCCGTACAACGAAGCAGCCTTTGCCGCGTTTCTCGCCCGTTGGCGAAGCGATATGCCGGTAATCCTCGATGCTGGCTGTGGCGTGGGGTGGTCAACGCTAACGCTTGCGCGCCGTTACCCAGAGGCGCTGGTGGTCGGCGTCGACCAGTCGGCAGAGCGGCTGGGGCGGCGCAAACCTTTACCCCCTGCGCTCTGGCCGGAAAACCTTCTTTTCCTACGCGCCGATCTGGTCGATTTCTGGCGGCTGCTGCTTAACGCCGGTGTGCGTTTAACTGCCCATTGGTGGCTCTACCCCAACCCGTGGCCCAAAATTGGCCATCTTAAGCGGCGCTGGTACGCCCATCCGGTCTGGCCTGTGGTGGTGCAGCTTGGAGGACGGTTCGAGTGTCGCACCAACTGGTTGGTTTATGCAGAAGAGTTGGTTGCTGCGTTGGCATTAAGTGGCGTAGTGGCCGAGCTCACACCTTTTGCGCTTGAGCAAGGAGTCCCGCTGACCCCCTTTGAGCGGAAATATCACGACTCTGGGCAGATGCTCTTTCGCGTGACGGCGGACTTATCGGGGGTGGTGCGATGATCGAAGAGACCGCAACGTGCGCCGAAGCCCATCGTCGCGGCGCTGACGCTAACCCGTGCATGAGCTGCGGCGCCTGTTGCGCCCTTTATCGCGTCGATTTTCATGAGAGCGAAGCGCGCGCCATTCTCCAGTGGGTGGTTCCGGTGATCGGCAAAACGGTACGCATGCGCGGAACTGATGCTTCTGAACCACGCTGTGCAGCGTTAATAGGGGAGGCGGGGGAGGGAGTCTCCTGCCGCATCTACCCCAACCGTCCATCGCCATGCCGGGAATTTGCCCCATTGGCGCCGCTTGGCGTGGGTAGCCCAGAGTGCGATCGTGCCCGTCGTCGCTACGGGTTACCCCCGCTCTCCTGAGCGTAGAAAAGGAGGTTTGATGGGCGAAGCGATTTTCGAGTTTGCTGCGGATCAGAATAATCCCTGCTTAAGTTGTGGCATCTGCTGCACCCACTTTCGCGTCTCCTTTTACTGGGGCGAGGCTGACGATGCACCGGGTGGCTGGGTGCCGGTGGAACTGACCGAACCGCTCAATCCGTGGCGGCGGTGCATGAAGGGAACAAACGGCAGCACGCGGCGGTGCGCTGCTTTGGCTGGTACGGTGGGCAAGCAGGTAAGCTGTACGATTTATGCGCAGCGCCCCTCGCCGTGCCGCGAATTTCCGGTCTATCTTGCCAACGGAATCCCCAATCCGAAGTGCCAAGAGTTGCGGGCGCGTGCTGGACTACCTCCGCTGCCAGCACAGGTTTTGGGCGCCAACGATGAGGGAAGTAAACCTACCTGGCCACCCTCTGCCGCGTGAAGACCCATAGCTGCCACAGTATCATCGCTGCCGCAACACCGATTGCGTCGGCGGTCAAGTCGGCCCATTCGGCTTTGCGCCACCAAGTCAGTCCCTGTGCCCCTTCTATTGCCAGGCCGTAGGCAAGGATTCCAGCTGCCAAGAGGTGGTTTGACGTATGGGGGTAGGCCTTTCGCCCTAGGAGCCATAAGCCGGCGAAGACAAGGGCGTGCTCAGCCTTGTCCGAAAGCGACCACGGCGCTTCTGGCCACTGGGGCATGGGCACAAGGGCAAGAATGAACACAACCACCACCGCCCCCCAAAAAAGGCGGGGGCACGGCACAAGCCAACGCAGGGTAGCCATTAGGCCTTGATGTCGATGGCGTTACCCAGGTGCGGCGGGTTGTTGGCTGGCTGGGGAAGCGCGGCAATAAGCGCCATCGCGCTTTGTTCCTGCACCTCGTTGATCTTTTTCAATACAGCCATCTGAATCGCGGTGTTGGTCTGATCCTGCTGTAGCGCCGAGGCAAGGCGGGTGACATCCATGGCGTCCATGATCGATCCTTGAGTAGGAAAGAAGGGTAATTTCAGTATAGGGGCTTGGCGCGTAAAAAGCAAACGGGTCAGGGTTGTGGCTGCCGCTTCTAAGCTGTCAAGGCTATTTTCTTTCTCCAGCGGTGGCGAGCAGAGCAGCGCCAAAGAGCTCCTCCAGCGCCGCAAGCAGGCTGCGGGCGCTGGGGCTTTGGGGTAGGTTATTTAGTTCTTGCTCTGATCTACCAGCCGATTCTTGGCGAGCCAGGGCATCATCGCGCGGAGTTTCGCGCCCACCTGCTCGATCGGATGCTCAGCAGTGAGCCGGCGCCGAGCAGTCATCGACGGGTAGTTGAGCTGCCCTTCCAGGATGAAGCTCTTGGCGTATTCGCCAGTCTGGATGCGTTTGAGCGCAGCGCGCATCGCCGCACGCGATGTTTCGTTGATCACCTCCGGCCCGGTGACATATTCGCCATATTCGGCGTTGTTGGAGATCGAGTAGTTGAGGTTGGCGATTCCCCCCTCATACATGAGGTCGACGATCAGCTTAAGCTCGTGCAAACATTCGAAGTAGGCCATCTCGGGGGCATAGCCAGCTTCGACCAGCGTCTCAAACCCCATCTTCACCAGCTCAACCAACCCACCGCACAGCACCGCTTGTTCGCCAAAGAGGTCGGTTTCGGTCTCTTCGCGGAAGGTGGTTTCAATCACCCCAGCACGCGCCCCACCAATAGCTGCGGCGTAGGAGAGGGCGATATCGCGCGCTTTGCCGCTTTGATCCTGATGGACGGCAATGAGACAGGGAACGCCGCCACCACGCAGGTATTCGGCACGTACCGTGTGGCCAGGGCCTTTCGGGGCGATCATGATCACGTCCAGGTCGGCGCGCGGCACGATCTGGTTGTAGTGGATGTTAAAGCCGTGGGCAAAGGCAAGCGCAGCACCGTTCTTGAGGTTCGGCTCGACATCCCGGCGATAGACGGCCGGTTGGGCTTCGTCAGGAAGCAGCATCATCACCAGGTCGGCGTTCTGCACGGCATTGGCAACCTCCATTACAGTCAGCCCTGCCCCTTCGGCTTTTGCCCACGAGCCACCGCCGCGGCGTAGCCCCACCACCACCTTGACCCCCGATTCGTGCAGATTCAGAGCGTGGGCGTGGCCCTGACTGCCATAGCCGATGATTGCTACTGTTTTCCCCTTGATCAGGGAAAGATCGGCATCTTTTTCGTAATAGACTTTCATGGTTTCCCCTTGATTGAACAGAAAAGGTTATGCTTTCAAGATCCGTTCGCCGCGAGCAATACCGCAGACGCCACTGCGCACCGTCTCGAGAATCAGCCCCGGTGTGATCGCTGCCAGGAATGCATCGAGTTTGCCCTGGTTGCCAGTGAGCTCAATCACGTAGGTGGTATCGGTGACATCGATGATCCGGGCGCGGAAGATATCGGCCAGCCGCTTCATCTCCTCGCGGTCGGCGCCGGTAGCCCGCACCTTGACCATCATCAGCTCGCGCTCAATGTGCGGCGCTTCCGAAATATCGGTTACCTTAACCGTATCGATCAGCTTGTTGAGTTGCTTGGTGATCTGCTCGATCACTTCGTCAGAACCGGTGGTGACAATGGTCATGCGCGACAAGGTGGGATCTTCAGTGGGGGCGACGGTGAGCGACTCGATGTTGTAGCCGCGCGCCGAAAAGAGCCCGGCGATGCGCGAAAGGGCCCCCGATTCGTTTTCTACCAACAGGGCAATGACATGTCTCATGATCTGCTCCTTACAGTTCTTCGGCGCCCAGAATCATCTCGGTAAGCCCTTTGCCCCCCTGGACCATCGGGTAGACGTTTTCGCGTGGGTCAATTTGGAAGTCGAGAAAAACCAACTCGTCGCGGTGGGTGGTAAAAGCTTCGCGCAGTGCCGCTTCCACGTCGCTGGGTCGGTCGACTCGGATGCCAACATGACCGTAGCTTCTGGCCAACGCGGCAAAGTCGGGGAGCGAATCCATGTACGATTCACTGTAGCGGCCGCTATAGAAGAGCTCCTGCCACTGCCGGACCATTCCCAGATAGCGGTTGTTGAGGTTGACGATCTTGATCGGTAGCCGAAACTGCTTGCAGGTGGAGAGCTCCTGGATGCACATCTGGATGGAGGCTTCACCCGTGACACAGACCACTGGCATCTCAGGGAAGGCGAGTTTTGCACCCATGGCATAGGGGAGCCCCACTCCCATCGTGCCAAGCCCACCAGAGTTGAGCCAGCGCCGTGGGGCATCAAAGCGGTAGTATTGCGCAGCCCACATCTGGTGCTGCCCCACGTCAGAGGTGATGATCGCCTCCCCTTTGGTCACCTCCCACAGTTTTTCGATGACAAATTGCGGTTTGATGACTTCGCTGGAGTTGGTGTAGGCCAGGCATTTACGGGCGCGCCACGCTTCGATCTGCTCCCACCAGCTTGAGAGCGCTGCCTGATCGGGAGTCTCATCAAGCGCTTCGAGCGCGGCAAGCAGATCGGCAAGCACCGCTTTGACATCGCCAACGATAGGAATATCGACCGGCACCCGCTTGCTGATCGAGCTGGGGTCGACGTCGATGTGGATGATCGTGCGCGGTTCTTGCAGGAAGTGATCAACGTTGCCGACCACCCGGTCATCGAACCGCGCCCCAACGGCAAGCAGTACGTCGCAGTAGTGCAGTGCCATGTTTGCTTCGTAGGTGCCGTGCATCCCTGGCATCCCCAGAAATTGCCGGTCGCTGCCGGGAAAGGCACCTAACCCCATCAGCGTTTGGACGATCGGGTAGCCAAGCTTTTTGACCAGCGCGCGCAGCTCAGGGGCAGCATTGCCCAAGATGACACCGCCGCCGGTATAGATCATCGGTCGTTTGGCTTTGAGGAGCGCATTGGCCGCTTTGCGGATCTGACCGGGGTGACCCTTAACGACTGGATTATAGGAGCGCATCGCCAGCGATTTCGGGTAGTGGAATTCGGCTAGCTGCGCAGTAACATCCTTGGGGATGTCGATAAGCACCGGTCCAGGCCGCCCAGTCCGCGCGATATGGAAGGCCTTTTTGATCGTCTCGGCGAGCTGGTCGACCGACTTGACCAAAAAGTTGTGTTTGACGCAGGGGCGGGTGATCCCCACCGTATCGACCTCCTGGAAGGCATCTTGGCCGATGACCGGCGTGGGCACCTGCCCCGATAGGATGACCACCGGGATGGAGTCCATGTAGGCGGTGGCGATCCCAGTGACTGCGTTGGTTGCTCCTGGTCCCGAGGTAACCAGGGCTACCCCGACTTCACCAGTAGCGCGCGCATAGCCATCGGCGGCATGGACAGCAGCCTGCTCATGACGGACCAGTACATGGCGGATTTCGCGCTCCGGTTCTGCCTGGTTGATCTGAAAAAGGGCATCGTAGATATGGAGCACTGCTCCCCCTGGGTAGCCGAAGACAAATCGCACCCCCTCTTCTTGGAGGCTGCGGATGACGATCTCTGCGCCAGTCATTTTCATTGCGGGACCTCGAGTGTGCCAACGTACGGGTAAACCCATAACCATAATCCTTCGGCGCGCTTTGGTCAATAGGTTGTTCTCGTTGGGTGAAATCGGGCACTGGCTGGGATCGGGATTGAGCAAGATAGCGGCTGGGTGTTCGTGAGAAGCAGCACGGTATTCGGCACAGTCGACCGGAGCGAGATACCTGGTCGGACGTGGTGGATAGGGCGGTGCCCATGATAGACTTATTTTTTGGTTTCTGCGTCCGATAGCTAGTGGTTGCTGAACTTACTCCCGCCCCAACCCGTACAGCGCTATTGGCCAGCCGGCGCCGCCGTCTGGCTGCGATGCTCTATGAGCTGCTGTTGTTGATCGGCGTGGTGGGCGGTGGTCTGCTTTTGCCATGGGCGATCATCGGTATGGCCACCGGCTGGGCGCCTGCAGGCTGGTTGCTTTGGCTTCATCTCTTCTTTTTGCTGGGTGGCTACTTTGTCTGGCACTGGCGGGCCAAAGGGGGGACGCTGGCGATGAAGACGTGGAAATTGCGCTTGGTTACCGCCACAGGTCACCCAGTAGGCACGCGTCAGGCGGTGGTGCGCTACCTTCTGGCTTGGCCAAGCGTAGCAACCGGGGTGGGCCTTCTTTGGTCGTTGGTTGATCCCGACGGGCAGTTTCTCCACGATCGCCTGGCCGGGACGCGGATCATCTTTTGGGATTGGGCACAACGATGAGCGGAAGCGAGCAGGTGACGATTGAAAACGTAGAGGCGGCAAACCGCCCAACCGGGGAAGTGCGCCTGGAGGATTACCGCCCCCCTTCGTGGCGAATCGATGAGGTCTATCTTGATTTTGCTCTAGCGGCCGAAACAACCCGCGTCACGGCGCTTCTTCATTGCCAAAGACAAGAACCGGGCGCCCCCTTGTGCCTGGATTGCGACACCAGTACGGTCCGTCTTCTCTCCTTTGCGCTTTGGCCTGAGGAGGCGGGAGAGGTTGTCGATTTCCGATGGAAAGAAAAGCCTGGGACGCAGCCGGTGGGGCAAGTGGCAGTCAATAAGCGGCAGGTAGTGGTTACTGGGGCGCTGCCCGACCTTCTTTGGGCGGTAGCCGAAGTCGAGCTGGTCCCAAGGGAGAATATGGCCCTTTCCGGCCTTTATGAGTCGGCAAGCGGTCTCTTTACCCAGTGCGAGCCGGAGGGGTTTCGTCGAATCGTCCCCTTTATCGACCGCCCTGATGTGTTGGCCCGCTACCGGGTGCGGTTGTCCGCCGATTCCTCCCGCTATCCGGTGCTATTGGCTAACGGCAACCCGATTGCCGCCGGGCCGCTTGATGGCGGCCGCCACTTCGTAGTCTGGGACGATCCCTTCCCCAAGCCCTGCTACCTCTTTGCCCTGGTTGCCGCCGACCTGGTCGCTAGCGAAGCCGAGGTGGCGCTGGCCGATGGCCGCCGGGCGCTGCTTCAGGTATGGACGGCGCACGCGCATCGCGAACGGGCGCAGTGGGCGCTTGCCTGCTTGAAGGCGGCGCTACACTGGGACGAGCGGCGCTTTGGCCGGGTGCTCGATCTGGACCGCTACATGATCGTGGCCGTCGATGACTTTAACATGGGGGCGATGGAGAACAAGGGGCTCAACCTCTTTAACGCCAAATATGTGCTGGTGACCCACGAGACGGCGACCGATGGCGATTACGCCAACGTCGAATCGATCGTCGGCCACGAATACTTCCACAACTGGACTGGCAATCGGATCACCTGCCGCGACTGGTTCCAGCTCACGCTCAAGGAGGGGCTCACCGTCTTTCGCGATCAGGAGTTTTCGGCAGACCAGCTTGCCGCTGCTGCGCCAACCCCGGAAGCGGCTGCCGCGGCACAGGCAGTGAAGCGGATCGAGGATGTAGCGGCCCTTTGGGCGATCCAGTTTCCCGAAGATGCTGGCCCGATGCGCCACCCGATCCGGCCGCGACGCTACCGCGCAATCGACAACTTCTACACCGCGACCGTCTATGAGAAAGGGGCCGAGGTGGTGCGGCTTCTTCACACCCTGCTTGGCGAGGAGAGATTCCGGCGCGGGATGGACCGCTACTTTGCTCTCTACGATGGCCAGGCGGTTACTTGCGAAGATTTTGTCGCGGCAATGGCCGAAGCCAACGGGGTTGATCTCAGCGCTTTCCTTCACTGGTTCGATGCAGCAGGTACGCCAGAGGTGGGTGTCTCTTGGCGTTGGGTGGGCGACGGGGATCAAGCGGTGGTGGAATTGACCCTCACCCAGATGTTGCCCGACTGGGACGTCGCCAGCAAGCCGCTTCTGATCCCAGTGCGCCTCGGCTGGGTAGGCAGGCAGGGGCGGGCGCTTCCCTTTCGTATCGCCCAAGAGGAGGGAAGCCCGGCAGGGGCAGAGGAAACGCACCAGCAACGGCTCATTCCCATCGACAGCAACCAGGAGGTGACCGAAACAGTGGTGCTTCTCGACCGCCCTGTGAAGCGCTGGTATTGTCATGGGCTTGCCCGTGCCGACGGGCCGGTGCCTTCGCTTCTGCGCGGCTTTTCGGCACCGGTGCGCTTGCGCTGGTGCGCCACTTCCGATGGGCGCGAGCCGGTTGCTGACTTGTTGCAACGGTTTGCAGGCGATTGCGATCCCTTTAACCGGTGGCAAGCCGGGCAGGCGCTGATGGGAGAGGCGATTACAACGGCAGCCTGGGAGTCTCGCTCTGGCGCCGACTGGTTTCCCGCCTTTCTCACTGCCTGGCAGCAGGCGCTCGTTGATGAGGCGCTCGATGCCCACTACCGGATGCGCCTCTTGCTCCCCCCTATCGAGGCGGTGGTGCAGCACGATTGGCCGCGCCCTGTCGATCCAGTGGTTCTTCGCGAGCGGCTGATGGCCTTCTGGCGGGTTGTGGCGCAGACGGCGAACCAGATGCCGCTTGAGGCACTGCTCGACCGTCATACCCCAGCCGGTCCTTGCTGCTATACCCCGCAGGCGGCCGGTTCGCGCGCGTTGGCAGGGCTAATTCTTAAGTGGCTAGCCGTGGGGGGCGCTCCCGAAGTAGAAGACTTGCTGGCAGCCCGCTGGGCGCAGGCGCAGTCGCTTACCGAGCGGCTCATGGTGCTCGATGCTGCTCTGTGCTATGGCAAGGAGCAGGTGGCCGAATTCTATCTCGCCGCTTTTGCTGCGCACTACGAGAGGGAGCCGCTTGTCCTGGACAAGTGGCTCCACCGCTACGCTACCCGCTGGACGTGGCAAGGGCAGCGCCCGGCTGCAGTGGTCGAGCGGGTAGCCGCGCTCACCCACCACCCCCACTTCCGCTGGGAAACTCCCAACCGCGTCTATGCGCTGATCCTCGCTCTCTTTGCGCACAATAGCGCCGTGGTTGCCGCAACCGGAGAACCCGGCTGGGTGCTGTGGCAGGAGGCGGTCGGACGGCTTGACGCTACCAACCCGCTTGTTGCTGCCCGGTTGGCGCGGACCCTCGAGCAGGCACCGAGCTGGATTGAGCCCTACCGCAGCGCCGCACTTGCTGCGGTGCAGAATATCGCGGCGACGGCCCGCTCGCCAGAGGTGCAGGAGGTGGTCGGGAGGATCCTTGCGGCGGGCTAGGGAGATGTGGAGCCGCCGCCCGCGACGGTGTATCACCCCATTGATGCCTCCGGCCGGTTGAAGGGCAGTGTGCACAAGTGGCTGATCTTCTTACCGGGCAGCACACTGGTGGCTGCCAGTCATCAGCGCGTTTCGTGTGGCCCGGTCAGGCCAGCCTGATGCGTTGGTGATGCCCAGACAGGTCACCTGGAATTGGCGCAACGCTTCGCGGGTAGTGTTTCCAAGTGCGCCGTCAACCCCTCCGGTGGCAAAGCCAAGCGCTTCAAGCCGCTCTTGCAGGTCGCTGATTTCGCTGCGCGTCAGTGGTGGATCATCCGTTGGCCACGGCGTGCGGAAAGGCTGTTTGGGGTCGTACTGGGCGGCCCAGTGGGAATCGCGCAGCGCCCAGAAGAGGAGCCCGACAGCAAGCGCGTAACTTTCGGCAGCGTTATAGCGGTAGATTGCCTCATAGTTGCGGAAAACAAGAAGCGCTGGTCCGTTGCTTCCGGCAGGTAGAAGAAGCGCAGCCTCTTCAGGCAGCGCTTCGCGCACCCACGGTTGCCCATCGGCACGGGTTAGCCCCATTGCCAGCCACTCGCGGGTGGGCCGTTTCTGTTTGCGCCCCGTTGGCACGCTGGTCCAGCCCACAGGCAGGCGAACTTCGATGCCCCACGGCTCGCCGTAGCGCCACCCCGACTGTTTGAGGAAGTTGGCCGTGGAGGCAAAGATATCGGGCAGCGACTGGTAGAGGTCTCGTACGCCGTCGCCGTCACCATCGACCGCGTAGCGGGCAAAGGTTGAGGGCATGAACTGCGTCTGACCAAAGGCGCCCGCCCACGACCCGCGCGGCGAAAGGTTCGTGATCTCACCGCGGGCGATGATCTCGGCAAGCGTCAGGAACTCGCCGCGAAAGTAGTCCTGGCGTCGACCAAAGCAGGAGAGGGTGGCCAGCGACTGGACGAGGTCAAACCGGCCGAGGTTGCGGCCAAAGTTGCTCTCGATGGCCCAGAAGGCAATGAGCAGTTCGGCTTCGACCCCATACTGTCGTTCGATGCGGCTTAAGAGCGGCGCCTGCTCAGCTAGCTGGTGTTGGGCACTCTGGATCCGCTCGCGGTCGACGAGGTTGGCCAGATACAGCCAGATTGGGGTGACGAACTCCGGCTGACGGTCAAGGAGAGCCAACACCCGCGCGTCTGGGCTCAGCCGGGCCGTGAGCCGCTGATAAAGCAAGCCAGAAATACCACGCGCTTCGGCTTCTAAACGCAACCGGTTCAGACACTGGGTAAAAGCAGCTGGATCAACGCTCTCCTGGCTGGTGGCGGGCGAGACGAAAAGAAGGGTAAGTGCCCACGCGGCAAGAAACCGGGTAGAAAGAGCGCGCCCCATCTACTGCGCCCCGTTGGTGCTGGAGGGGGAGAACCACTCAGCCAGCGCGGGCGGCAGCGGGACGCCGGCTATCTGGGCACGCGCCAGTACCATCCAGTAGTAGCGGTAGGAGGCGCGGTCGTGAAGCTGCCCCTGGTCGCGGATCGGCCCCCACTGGGCTGCCTGTGCGGCGATCAGAATCCGTTCCGCGTCGCGAATCGCCTCAGGGGGCGGGGTGAAAGCGGCAAGAATCGGGTCGATCTGGGTAGGGTGGATGCTCCACATCCGTGTAAAACCGAATTCTCCGCAGGCGCGTTGGGCGTCTTGGTAGGCTTGGTTAGGGTCGTCGATCGCCACACAGACGTTGTGGGCCGCTCCTTTGCCGGCAGCGTGGGCTGCGGCAGAAATGGCTGTTTTTGCCCGGTACACAAGCGGATGTTCAAACTGCCCTGGTGAGCGCATGGCGCTAGCTGGAATCGCTCCCAGATGTTCGGAAACGAAATCCATCAGGCCAAAATCAAGGCATTCAACCAACGGGTGGGCCGCGATTGCTGCGACTTCCGCCAGCGCCCCGTGTGTTTCGATGAGCACGTGCAGCGGCGGCACCCGTGTGGCCGAACAGCGGCGGGCGATTACTTCGGCCACCACTTCGACATCGGCAAGGCCGCGCGCTTTAGGGAGCGTGACGAAGGCGATCCGCTCGGCGGTGGCCGGCAGGAGCACTTCTAAGTCGCGCAGCCAGCGCGGATGGGTGCGATCGTGGATGCGCACACCTACCCGGCCAAAGCGGTTCGCCTCGCTTAGGATCAGGTTGCGGGCAATTTGCGCCAGGGACTCCTCCTCACCAGCGGGCGCTCCGTCTTCGAGATCGAGCGCCACATCGAAACAGGGCCCTTTTTCGGCCTGGAGAGCCAGCGCCTTGGTCATGAAGCGCGGCTGGCCGCAGTAGTGGACGACGGCTGGAAGAAGCGCGGGGCGACGGGTGACGCCAAAGAGCAGTTCGGCCGGGTGCATGATTGTCTGTCCTTGCCTAGATAGCGTTATTGTACGAGAAGGGCAGGCCGTTGGGGCGGGAGCGGGATCATTGCAGCGGCAAGATTTGGCTAAAATAATCGCGCAATTTGTTCGTTGGAGTGTGCCGATGACCCTGCCCGTCGATCGCGAAACGCTCTTAGCAGCGTGGCACTTTCGCCATGCCTGCAAACGGTTTGACCCCAACCGCCGCATTCCGGACGATGATTTTGCAGCGATTCTCGAAGCAGGACGGCTGTCGCCGAGCTCGTTCGGATTTGAGCCGTGGCGATTTCTGATCATCGAGGATCGGCCGCTTCGGGAAAAGTTGCGCGCGGTTACCTGGGGGGGACAGGGGCAACTGCCTACGGCAAGCCACGTAGTCGTCCTCCTTGCTCGCCGAGATATGCGCTGGGACAGCGACTACCTGCTGCGCCACATGCGCGAGGTCAAACGGCTGGATGAGGCAGCAATCGATGCGCGGCGCGAACGGGTGCAACGCTTTCAGGAATCTGACTTTCGCCTCCTTGACCATCCCGATGGGGTCTTTGAATGGTCCTGTCGCCAAGTCTATATCGCGCTGGCCAACATGATGATGGCAGCTGCGCTGCTTGAAATCGACTCTTGTCCGATCGAAGGGTTCCAGCGCGCTGAAGTCGAGGCGCTTCTGGACAACGAGGGGTTACTCGATCCTGCCGTCTGGGGCGTTGCGGTGATGGCCGCTTTTGGCTACCGTGTCGACCCTGCGCCCACCAAGACGCGCTGGCCGCATGAGGAGGTGGTAGTCTGGGTTAAGGAGAAGGTGCGGCGGTAGCTCCTGCCGCACCTTTAGGGATCAGGGCAAGTAGACACTCATTGCCCTTTTGTATCCATTAAGCGAGAAGGTCCTGAACGCTGTTGCGCTCTTCCAGGAGTTCCGCCAGCGTCTTGTCGATCCGCTCTTGCGAAAAGGAGTCGATGGGCAGCCCTTGGACGATGCGGTATTGACCATTCTCGCACACGCAGGGGAAGCCAAAGACAATTCCTTCGGGTATGCCGTAAGAGCCGTCGGAGGGCACACCCATCGTCACCCACTCGCCGTTTGAGCCGAGCCACCAGTCACGGATATGATCGATCGCAGCGTTGGCGGCCGACGCTGCCGAGGAGAGGCCGCGCGCTTCGATGATCGCCGCTCCGCGTTTGCCCACTGTGGGAATGAAGACCTCGCGGTTCCAAGTTTCGTCGTTGATCAGGTCCTTGACCGATTGCCCCTCAACGGTGCAGAAGCGGTAGTCGGGATACATCGTTGGCGAGTGGTTGCCCCAGACGGCCAGATGGTGAAAGGCGTTTACCGGTTTGCCCGTTTTCTTGGCCAGTTGCGCCAGCGCCCGGTTGTGGTCCAAGCGCAGCATCGCGGTAAAGTTCTTCGCCGGAACGCGACCGAACCGCTCAGCCGTTTTCATTGCAATATAGGCGTTGGTGTTACACGGGTTGCCGACAACGAGCACCTTGCAGTTGGGGTCGGCATATTGGCCGATCGCTGCCCCTTGTACCGTAAAAATCTTGGCGTTTTCCGAAAGAAGATCCTTGCGCTCCATTCCCGGACCACGCGGTTTGGCGCCGACCAGTAGGGCCACTTGCGCGTCTTTAAAGGCCACATTGGGGTCATCGGTAGCGATCATGTCGGCAAGCAGCGAAAAGGCGCAATCTTCCAGCTCCATCATCACACCAGTTACCGCCTTCTGGGCCTGGGGCAGATCCAGAAGCTGCAGGATCACGGGTTGGTCTTTCCCCAGCATCTCGCCAGCGGCAATGCGGAAGAGGAGACTATAGCCGATCTGACCGGCGGCGCCGGTGACGGTAACGCGAACAGGGGCCTTCGCCATGAGGATTCTCCCAGTGAAAGTTGGAACAAAAGGTGGGTTCCGCTATCATAGAAGAAGGTTTCACTGCTGTCAATGAGATGTCATCTATCTTATATAAGACAGAAGAGATAGTCGACAAATTCGCTGCAATGTGGTGTAATGATGGCTATGGCACCTAATCCTTCATTCAGCCCGCTCTACCGCCAGATTAAGGCGCTGCTTCTTGCCGCTCTCGAAGGCGGTGAGTGGCGCCCGGGAGAGGCGATTCCCAGCGAGCAGGAGCTGGCGGCGCGCTTTCAGGTATCGCAGGGGACGGTCCGTAAAGCGATCGACGAGTTGGTGGCCGAGAATCTCTTGGTGCGCAAGCAGGGCAAGGGAACCTTTGTCGTCTCGCACAGCGACCCTCGCCAGTTCTACCGCTTCTTGCGGCTGCGGCGTGACGATGGCGAATGGGTGCAAGCCGTGAGCGTGCCCATCGACTGCTGGCGAGCCAAGGCGGGTCAGGAGGCGTCGCGCGTGCTGCAGATTGCGCTGGGGGCGCCTATCGTGATTTTGCGGCGAGTGTTGCGCTTTGACAAAAAGCCGCTGGTGCTTGATGAGATCTATCTGCCGGGGGATCTCTTCGAGTCCTTTTCGCTCGACGCCCTGAAGGAGTGGCGCGGCTCCCTCTATAGCTTTTTCGAATCCCGTTTCGGCATCCGGATGGTTCGCGCCGAAGAGCGGCTCAAAGCGGTGGCCGCTGACCGCCTGTGCGCCGAAGTGTTGGGGGTGCCGGAGCGATCGCCGCTCCTTTTCGTAGAACGGGTGACCTTCACCTATAACGATCGTCCTGTCGAGTGGCGTAAAGGGTACTATGCCACGGAAACCTATCACTATTACAACGAATTGACCTAGTTTTTTGGGGTGCCCAGGTAGCTCCTGGGTGTGTGTGGTCTCGTTTGGGAGTGCGTACCGATGTCAACCCAAGTCAGAAGGCGGCCCAAGTTTCTCGATCTGCGCGAGATCCGGCTGCCGTTGCCCGGAGTCGTATCGATTTTGCACCGCATCAGCGGTGGCGGGCTTTTTCTCTTTTTACCCTTCTTGATCTATCTCTTTGATTTGAGCCTTACTTCACCCGAGACCTTTGCGGTCTACAAGGGAATTGTCGGGCACTGGTTTGTAAAGCTCATCTTGCTGGGGCTGCTGTGGGCCTACCTGCACCACTTCTGCGCCGGGATCCGTTTCTTGCTTCTCGATTTGCATCAGGGCATTGACCTGGAACCGGCGCGGCAAAGCGCGCGGGTGGTGCTCATGGTAAGTGGTGCGCTCACAGTCATTCTGGGAGTCTGGTTATGGTAAAGCGCTTGGTAGTTGGCGCTCATTATGGCGTCAGGGATTGGCTGGTACAGCGAATTACCGCTGCCTATATGGCCCTTTACACCCTTCTTTTTGCGGTTGCGGCCCTCACCTTGCCTGCGATGACTTGGGAGCACTGGCACGCGCTCTTCTCAGGGCGATGGATGCAGTTTCTGACTTTTCTCTTTTTTGCTTCGCTCTGCTATCACGCCTGGATCGGTGTTCGCGATATCTGGATGGACTACATCAAGCCGCTCGGAGTTCGTCTGGCCTTGCACGTGGCCACGGCGCTGCTTTTGATCGGGTACCTGGCATGGGTCGCCCGGGTTTTGTGGAGGCTCTAAGCGATGAGTGTCGAAAAATATACCTTTGATGCGGTGATCGTAGGCGCTGGTGGCGCCGGGTTGCGCGCAGCGCTGCAGCTTGCCGAGGCGGGGTTGCGCACCGCGGTGCTTACCAAAGTGTTTCCTACCCGTTCGCACACGGTGGCCGCGCAGGGGGGAGTAGCCGCCTCGCTCGGGAACTCGACGCCCGATCACTGGCACTGGCACATGTACGATACCGTCAAGGGCTCCGATTGGCTTGGCGACCAGGATGCCATCGAGTTCATGTGTCGCAAGGCCAATGAAGTGGTGATTGAGCTTGAACACTATGGGATGCCTTTTGACCGCACCGACGAAGGGAAGATCTACCAGCGCCCCTTTGGCGGTCACTCGATGAATTACGGTGAGGCACCGGTGATGCGCTCCTGTGCTGCTGCCGACCGCACCGGCCACGCGATGCTTCATGCGCTTTATCAGCGCAACGTTCGGGCCCGTACCCAGTTTTTCGTCGAATGGATGGCGCTTGACCTCATCCGCGATGCCGATGGCGATGTGCTGGGTGTTACCGCAATGGAGATGGAGACGGGGAAGGTAGCCATCTTTCATGCCAAGGCAACGATCTTCGCCACGGGTGGAGCTGGTCGCATCTATTACTCCTCGACCAATGCCTTCATCAATACGGGGGATGGGTTGGGGATGGCTGCGCGGGCGGGAATTCCGTTGGAAGATATGGAGTTCTGGCAATTCCATCCCACCGGTGTTGCCGGAGCTGGCGTGCTCATCACCGAGGGGGTGCGCGGTGAAGGGGGAATTCTGCGCAACTGCCACGGCGAACGATTCATGGAGCGCTACGCCCCCAACCTCAAGGATCTGGCCAGCCGCGACGTGGTGTCGCGCGCAATGGTCACCGAGATCAACGAAGGGCGTGGCTGCGGCCCGAACAAAGACTACGTGCTTCTTGATATTACCCACTTGCCGCCAGAGACGATCATCAAGCGTTTGCCGGGGATCCGCGAGATTTCGATCCAGTTTGCCGGGGTCGACCCGATCAAGGAGCCGATTCCGGTGGTGCCCACCGTGCACTACCAGATGGGGGGGATTCCCACCAACTACAAAGGTCAGGTGGTGGTTCCCAAGGGAGACGATCCCGAAGTGCCTGTGGTCGGTTTTTACGCCGCCGGTGAGTGCGCGTGCGCCTCGGTGCATGGGGCTAACCGGCTCGGAACGAACTCGCTTCTGGACCTGCTGGTTTTTGGCAAGGCAAGCGGCGAAACGGTAATTGAAGACATCAAGAGCGGTAACCTCCGTCTCAAGCCGCTACCTCAGGATGCTGCCGACCGGTCGCTTGCGCGTATCGATCGCCTGAATACTGCCGTGAGCGGAGAACCAGTTGCCGATGTGCTCGTTGACCTACAGCGCACGATGCAGAAACATGCGGGCGTCTTCCGTTTCGCTCACCTCCTCAAGGAGGGAGTGGCACGGATCCTTGAGGTGGAAGAGCGGGTGCGCAACACCTACATTAACGACAAGTCGATGGTCTGGAATACCGCGCGAATCGAGGCGCTCGAACTGGAAAATCTGATCGAGGTGGCCAAAGCAACGATGTTTTCTGCAGAGGCGCGCAAAGAGTCGCGAGGGGCGCATGTGCGCGACGACTGCCCTGATACGCCGGAGTTTCCCAACGGGCGCAACGATAAGGAGTGGCTCAAGCACACCCTATGGTACCGCGAAGGGAATCGTCTAACCTATAAACCGGTGCACTTAAAGCCGCTCAACCCCGATACCGAGCCGATTGCGCTTGCTAAGCGTACCTACTAATCAAGGAGCCGCGAGATGACAACCCGTGTGGTCCATTTCCGCATCTACCGCTACGATCCTGATAAGGACGAAAAGCCCTACATGCAGGACATTTCGGTGGAGATCGATGCAACCGACAAGAAGCTCCTGCAGGCGCTGGTCAAGGTCAAAGCCAAGGACGATTCGCTGGCTTTTCGCCGGTCGTGTCGAGAAGGAGTGTGTGGGTCGGATGCTATGAACATCAACGGCAAGAATGGCCTCGCTTGTCTTACCGACATCGATTCGCTTGAGCAGCCGATCGTGTTGCGGCCGCTGCCGGGGTTGCCCGTCATCCGCGACCTGATCGTGGACATGACGCAGTTTTTCAAACAGTACCATTCGATTACTCCTTACCTGATCAACAACGATCCGCCGCCTGAGCGGGAGCGGCTGCAGTCGCCGCAAGAGCGCGAAGAGCTCAATGGCTTATATGAGTGCATCTTGTGCGCCTGCTGTTCGACCTCTTGCCCCTCCTTCTGGTGGAACCCCGACAAGTTTGTCGGTCCAGCTGGGCTGCTGGCTGCTTACCGCTTTATTGCCGATACCCGCGATCAGGCGACCAACGAGCGGCTTGACAACCTCAATGATCCGTACCGGCTTTTCCGCTGCCACACGATCATGAACTGCGTCGATGTCTGTCCCAAGCACCTCAACCCCACCAAGGCTATCGGCAAGATCAAGGATCTAATGGTCTCGAGAATGGTATGAAGGAGGCGCAAAAGGGGCAGATCCGCTGGCGGTGTCGGCGGGCGCTGCTCGAGCTTGATCTTTTCTTTCGCCCTTTTTTGCAAAATGGGTTCGATGCGCTTGAAACGACCGAACTTCAGGCGCTCGAGGCGTTGCTGGCGCTTGAAGACCATGAACTCTGGCCATTGATCAATGGGAGCAAAACGGCGCCGCGGGCCGATTGGCAGGCGCTGATTGCCAAGATTCAGGCAGCACACCGCTGCCACACTCGGGAACTCCTGGGAAGCCAGGGGGAGAGACAAACCGCAAAGGGAGCAAACGATATGACAGAAGCCCGTTACGCAACGGTAACCATCGATGGCAAAAGCCATCAATTTCCGATCATGAGCCCCACCTACGGCAACGAAGTGATCGATATCCGCAAGCTGGGCAGTGAAGCAAAAGTCTTTACCTACGATCCCGGGTTCCTGTCCACCGCCAGTTGTCGGTCGACGATCACTTACATCGATGGGGACAAAGGGGAGCTGCTGTATCGTGGTTACCCGATCGAGCAGCTTGCCGAGCAGTGCTCGTTTATGGAGGTCTCCTACCTGCTCAAATATGGTGAGCTGCCCAACGCCAAGCAGCTTGCCGACTTTGAGCAGAAGGTAACCCGCCACACGATGCTCCATGACCAGATGCACCGTTTCTTCACTGGTTTTCGCCGCGACGCCCACCCGATGGCGGTGATGGTTGGCGTGGTTGGGGCGCTCTCGGCGTTCTACCACGATGTGATGGACTTTTCTGACCAGGAGCACCGCGACCTTTCGTTCATCCGGCTAATTGCCAAAATGCCAACGATCGTCGCTATGGCCTATAAGTACAGCATCGGTCAGCCCTTCATGTACCCGCGCAACGACCTCAGTTACACTGCCAACTTCCTGCATATGATGTTTGGCACCCCCTGCGAGAAGTACGAACCGAACCCGGTGCTGGTGCGGGCAATGGACGTGATCTTTACGCTGCACGCCGACCACGAGCAGAATGCTTCGACCTCGACGGTACGGCTGGCTGGTTCCTCGGGCGCTAACCCATTTGCCTGCATCTCGGCTGGGATTGCCTGTCTGTGGGGACCGGCCCACGGTGGCGCAAACGAGGCGTGTCTGCGAATGCTCGAAGAGATCGGCGACGTCTCGCGCGTGGGCGAATATATCAAACGGGCCAAAGATAAGTACGACCCATTCAAGCTGATGGGTTTTGGCCACCGGGTCTATAAAAACTACGATCCGCGGGCCAAGCTGATGCGCAAGATTTGCCACGAAGTGCTCTCCGAGCTGGGGCTAGAAAACGATCGGCTCTTTAAGTTGGCGATGGAGCTTGAAAAAATTGCCTTGGAAGACGACCACTTTGTTGAAAAACGGCTCTACCCCAACGTCGACTTCTACTCGGGTATCGTCCAGCGGGCGATCGGTATCCCCACTTCGATGTTTACCTGCATCTTCGCGCTGGCCCGCGCGGTAGGTTGGTATGTTCAGTGGGAAGAGATGATTACTGACCCCGAGTACAAGATCGGCCGGCCGCGCCAGCTCTACGTCGGTTCTCCGCGTCGCGACGTCAAACCGATGAGCGAGCGAACCTGATGCGCAACGCGATAAGGAGTGACCGAACGAAGGACGCATAAAACGAGTGGGGCGCCACCGGCAACGGGGCGCCTTGCCGTTTCCAACCAGGGAAGTGACGAAGAAGATACTGAGAGAGAGCTGTCATGTACCACGATTTTCTGGCGAACTCCGCCCTTTTCGGCAGCAATGCCCCCTTTATCGAGGAGCTCTACGAACACTTTTTGGCCGACCCGATGGCCGTGCCCGAAGAGTGGCGCAGCTACTTCGAGCAGATCCGTCGTCAAGGACCTCCCGTTGAGGAGCGCCCGCATGGGCCAATCGTTGCGGCATTCGAACAGTTGGGACGGATGGGGCCTGTGCGCTTTATCAAGACTGGCTCGGATGACGGTCAATACCAGGTGGCGACACTGCAGCTGATCAACGCCCACCGTTTCATGGGGCACCGCATCGCCGAGCTTGATCCCCTTAAACGGCACGAAAAACCTGCAGTGGCCGAGCTCGAACCCTCAAGCTACGGCTTTACCGAGGCCGACCTCAACCGCGAATTCCACGTCGGTTCGTTTCAGGGGCTAGGGAAACCAACCGCAACGCTCAGGGAAATTCTCGACGCCTTGCGTCAAACCTATTGCAGCACGATCGGTGTGGAATACATGTATCTCACCAATACGGCTGAGAAGCGCTGGTTGCAGGCGCGGATGGAACCGATCCGCAACCGTCCGCACTTTGACACTGACCAGAAAAAGCGGATGCTTGAGCGGCTCACTGCTGCTGAGACGCTGGAGCGCTACCTCCATACCCGTTACGTGGGGCAGAAGCGCTTCTCGCTCGAAGGGGGAGAGAGCGCCATTGTGGCACTCGATGAGGCGATCTGTACCGCCGGTCGGTTGGGGGCTCAGGAGATTGTGATCGGGATGGCCCACCGCGGTCGCTTGAACGTGTTGGTCAATGTGCTGGGTAAATCGCCGAAGATGCTCTTTGAGGAGTTCGAAGGGAAGAAGGCTTCTGACCTATCGGCTGGTGATGTCAAATACCACATGGGCTTTTCAAGCGACGTGCTCACCCCGGGTGGCCCGGTGCACTTGTCCCTTGCGTTCAACCCCTCGCACCTAGAGATCGTCAACCCGGTGGTGCTTGGTTCGGTCTATGCGCGCCAAGTCCGGCGCGCAACCCCATCGGCCAAGGACGAAGTCTTGCCCATCTTGATCCACGGGGATGCTGCGGTTGCAGGTCAAGGGGTGAATCAGGAGGTGCTCAACTTTTCGCAGACCCGCGGCTACGGGGTGGGCGGCACCATCCACATTGTGATCAACAACCAGATCGGTTTTACCACCTCGGACCCGCGCGACCTGCGTTCGACCACCTATTGCACCGACGTCTTTAAGATGGTCGAAGCCCCTATTTTCCACGTCAATGGCGATGACCCCGAAGCGGTCGCGTATGTGACGCAGCTGGCGCTGGAGTTTCGCCGCGAGTTCAAGAAAGATGTGGTGATTGACATCGTCTGCTTCCGTAAGCTCGGCCACAACGAGCAGGATGAACCGGCGGTGACCCAACCGCTGATGTATCGGAAGATCCGCCAGCACCCAGGGACCCGCGCCCTCTATGCCGAACGGCTGGTCCAGGAGGGGGTGATCGGCAAGGAGGAACCCGAAGCCTTCGTGGCTCGCTACCGCGAAGCGCTCGATCGCGGCGAGCTCCTTTACAACCCGGTGGTCAATAATGTGGTGCGCCGCCACGCCGTTGATTGGACTCCGTTCATCGGGCAACCCTATACCGACGACTGCGATACCGCTATTCCGCTCTCGGAAGTTGAGCGGTTGGCCGAACGGCTCACTGCCATTCCTGAAGGATTCGCGCTTCATCCTCGGGTGGCCAAGATCATGGAAGACCGCAAGGCGATGGGGCGTGGGGAACAGCCCGCCGACTGGGGGTTTGGCGAGAACCTGGCCTATGCTTCGCTCGTGGCCCAAGGGTTTGGGATACGGCTTTCCGGCGAAGATGTCGGCCGCGGCACCTTCTTTCACCGCCATGCGGTGTTGCACGACCAGAACCGGGAACGGTGGGATGCCGGGGTCTATGTGCCGCTGCAGCATATCCAGGAGGGGCAGGGACCCTTCTATGTCTTCGATTCCACCCTGTCGGAAGAGGGGACGCTTGGCTTTGACTACGGCTATTCGCTGACCGAACCCAACCAGTTGACGATTTGGGAGGCGCAGTTCGGTGACTTTGCCAACGGCGCGCAGGTGGTGATCGACCAGTTCATCTGCTCGGCCGAGGCCAAGTGGGGGCGGTTAAGTGGGATTACCCTGCTGCTACCCCACGGTTACGAAGGGCAGGGGCCAGAACACTCTTCGGCGCGGATCGAGCGCTACCTGCAGCTATCGGCTGAACAGAATTGGCAGGTGTGCCAGCCGACGACCGCTGCGCAGATCTTTCATCTCTTGCGCCGGCAGATGCTGCGCCGGGTGCGCAAACCCCTGGTGGTCTTTACCCCTAAGTCGCTGCTACGCCTGAAAGAGGCCACTTCCCCGCGTGAGGCTTTTACCAAAGGGGGGTTTCAGACGGTGATCGGCGAGGTCGAATCGCTTTCTCCCAAGCGGGTTAAACGGGTGCTCTTTTGCTCTGGGAAAGTCTATTACGAGCTGGCAGCCTACCGGCGCGAGAAGGGGATCGAAGAGGTGGCGATCGTGCGTCTAGAGCAGTTTTACCCCTTCCCCTCGCAGGCCCTTGCCGAGGCCCTTGCACCCTTTACCAATCTCGAGGAGTATGTCTGGGTTCAGGAGGAGCCGCGCAATCAGGGGGCGTGGTACTGGCTGCTTTCAAGGCAGCATCTGGACCATGTCTTGGGGAAAGGGAAGCGGCTGCTTCTGGTGGCTCGCCCCGCCTCCTCATCGCCGGCCGTCGGTTATTTGGCCAAACATGTGGCGCAGCAAAAAGCGCTGATTGAAAACGCCTTCGGGCCTATTGAAGCGTAACCAGGGAAGAGGAGAACCTGACCATGTTAATCGATGTGAAAGTCCCGCAGCTCTCGGAATCGGTCTCAGAGGCTTCGCTTGTTACTTGGCACAAGAAAGAGGGAGAGGCGGTCAAGCGCGATGAAAACCTCGTCGATATTGAAACCGACAAAGTGGTTTTGGAGACGCCTGCTCCTGCCGATGGGGTGTTGGTGCGTATCCTTAAGCGCGATGGCGATGCGGTGACCTCAGGAGAGTTGATCGCCCAGATCGATACCGAGGCGCAACCGGCTGCTCTGCTCACTGCGGCGGTGGCCACAAGCGCTACCCGAGCCGCAGCCCCTGCGGCACCGTTTGCTGCTGCCTCCTCTGCTGCGGCGGCTGGCCTTCCCAGCCCCGCAGCGCGCAAGATCCTTGAAGAGAAGGGGGTGGCTCCCGAGCAGGTGACCGGCACCGGCCGCGGGGGGCGGATTACGAAAGCCGATGCCTTGGCCACTCGCTCTGCGCCAATCGCGGCGCATACTGCTGCCCCGGTCATGGCCGCGCCACCAACCAGCGAGCGGCCGGAGCAGCGGGTACCGATGACCAAGATCCGCAAGCGCATCGCCGAGCGGCTTCTCCAGTCGAAGCAAGAGACAGCGATGCTCACCACTTTCAACGAAGTCAACATGTTGCCCGTGATTGAGCTGCGCAAACGCTACGGCGAATCGTTTGAAAAAGAGTATGGCCTGCGGCTTGGCTTCATGAGCTTTTTTGTCAAAGCCGCCTGTGCCGCTCTGAAGAAATTCCCAATCCTGAACGCCTCGGTCGATGGCGACGACATCATCTACCACGGCTATATCGACATCGGGATTGCCGTTGGCTCGCCGCGCGGACTCGTTGTGCCGATTCTGCGCGATGCTGACCAGATGACCTTTGCCGAAATCGAACAGAAGATCGCCGACTTTAGCAAACGGGCGCAAGAGGGGCGGTTGTCGGTTGAAGAGCTCACGGGCGGCACCTTCTCGATCTCCAACGGTGGGGTCTTCGGTTCGATGCTCTCAACACCGATCATTAACCCGCCGCAATCGGCAATCCTGGGTATCCACGCGACCAAAGATCGTCCAGTGGTGGAAAATGGACAGATCGTGATCCGGCCGATCAACTATCTTGCGCTCTCCTACGACCATCGGATCATCGATGGACGGGAAGCTGTGCTGGGGCTGCGCACGATCAAAGAGGCGCTGGAAGATCCTGCCCGGTTGTTGCTTAATCTCTGAAGCATCCGGGGCCAACACCAGATGGGAGTGAAACGATGACAACGACACAAACGGTAGATGTTTTGGTCATTGGGGGTGGGCCGGGTGGCTATGTGGCCGCCATTCGCGCAGCCCAGCTTGGATTGTCCACCGCCTGTTGCGAATCGAACCCCTACGATGACCCCAAGGGGGAACCTCGGTTAGGGGGGACTTGCCTTAACGTCGGATGTATTCCGTCGAAAGCGCTTTTGCATACCTCGCACCTTTTTGAGTTGGCAGCTCACGACTTTGCCAGTCAGGGGATCGGGGTTTCGGGGCTGACGATCGATGTGCCGACGATGATCGCGCGCAAAGATGCTATCGTTGCCCAGCTCACCCAGGGGATCAAGGGGCTCTTTCGCAAGAACAAGGTGGCGCTGCTACCGGGCCACGGCCGCTTTGTCGGGCGGGAACAGGATCGCTGGCTGGTGGCCGTTGGCGATACCATCGTGGCGGCCAACCACGTGATCGTCGCCACAGGCTCGCAGCCACGCCATCTGCCCAACATCCCCGTTGATAACGAAATGATCTGTGACAACGTTGGTGCCCTCAAACTCAATGCTGTGCCCAAGCGGTTGGCGATCATCGGCGCTGGCGTCATCGGTCTGGAGATGGGGTCGGTGTGGCGGCGGCTGGGCGCTGAGGTGACCCTGCTCGAAGCAGCGCCAGAGTTTCTCGCTGCTGCCGACCCCGATGTGGCCAAAGAGGCGTTAAAAACCTTCCAGAAGCAAGGATTGCAGTTCGCTTTAGGGGTGACAATCGACGGGGCCGAACGGCAGCGCGACGGTGTGGTCGTTCACTACCGAACCGCTGCGGGTGAGGTACAGAGGCTTGCTGCCGATCGGCTGATCGTCTCGGTAGGCCGAGTGCCCAACACCGTTGGACTGGGAGCCGAGACGGTGGGGCTTGCCATCGACGAGCGGGGCCGGATTGTGGTCGATGACCATTGTCGCACCAACCTCCCCAACGTCTGGGCAGTGGGCGATGTGGTGCGTGGCCCGATGCTTGCCCACAAGGCGATGGAAGAGGGCGTGATGGTGGCTGAGCGGATCGCTGGCCAGGCCGGCCACGTTAATTATGAGGCCATTCCGTGGGTGATCTACACCGAACCGGAGATTGCCTGGGTGGGCAAAACCGAAAGCGAACTCAAGGCCGCTGGGATTGCCTACCGTGCCGGGAGAGTTCCGTTTCTTGCCAATGGACGGGCGCTCGGCATGGGGGCCGGTTACGGGTTTGTCAAGCTGCTTGCCTCTGCTGAGACCGATCAATTGCTCGGCGTTCATATCATCGGCCCAAATGCCTCGGAACTGATTGCCGAGGCAGTGGTGGCGCTTGAATTTGGCGCCGCTGCAGAAGATCTGGCGCGGATTTGTCACGCCCACCCGACCCTTTCCGAGGTGGTGCACGAAGCAGCACTTGCCGTCGATCGGCGCCCGCTCCACTTCTAAACCGATGGCTGGCCAGCACCATACCCCCTTGGCCAATCGGCCAGGGGGGGACGCTCTTGTCTCCCTTTATGACCAGGTGGTCGCCAAGCGCGGCTACAGCCCCGATCCGGCGCAGCGCTACGCCGTTGAACGGTTGCAGTATTTGGCCGACCTGCTGGCCAGCTGGTCGTTCCAGGCAGAGCCGGCGCTGCACCCAGCGGATGACTCCCGCTTGGCTAAGAGCAGCTGGCGAAGGTTCTTAAGCAAATGGGTTGTCGGGCCCCATCGCTCTCCCTTCCCGGTGACGGCACCGTCGGCAGTGCCCAAAAGCCTCTATTTGTGGGGTGGGGTAGGGCGTGGTAAGAGTTTTCTCATGGATCTCTTCTACGCTCACGTTCCCTTTGCCGCCAAGTGGCGGGTCCATTTTCACGCCTTCATGCAGGAGATCCACGAGCGGGTCAAAGCGTTTAAGAACCGGCCCGATCCCCTCTGCGGCGTGGCTCAGACGATCCTCAGCAAAGCCCGGTTGATCTGCTTGGACGAGTTCCATGTCAGCGACATTGCCGATGCGATGATCCTAGGGCGGCTGCTCGATGCCCTCTGGGCCGGCGGGGCTGTGTTGGTCATGACCAGCAATAGTCACCCAGACGGGCTCTACCCCAACGGGCTGATGCGCATTAACTTCCTGCCGACGATCGAACGGATCAAGGCAATGTGCGAGGTGATCGAGGTCGATGGGGGAACCGATTACCGCCTGCGTGCCCTCACGCAGACGCCGCTTTACCGGATCGTTACCGGTCGAAACGATCAGTCCCTTTTGGCCGCGACGTTTACCGAACTCACGGGCCAGCAGCCGCAGCCAGGAAACCTCACGATCCACCACCGTCCCCTTCCCTACCTAGGTTGTGCCAACGGGGTGCTGTGGTGTGATTTTGCCGCCCTCTGCGACGCCCCACGCAACCAAGCCGACTACCTGGTGCTCGCCAACGAGTTCCACACCTTGCTGCTTTCGGCCATCCCCCGCATGGGTCCAGGGCAGGCATCGTCGGCGCGCCGCTTGACTTGGCTGATCGATGTCTGCTATGACCATCGGGTGAAGCTGGTGGCCACGGCAGAAGCCGAGCCGTACGACCTATACCCCGAAGGGCTCAACGCCCACGAATTTGCCCGAACGGTTTCGCGGTTGCTTGAAATGCGCACCCACGAATACCTGGCTGCGGCGCACCGTAGCGCTTAGGAGCCCAGCGGGGCTGTCATGATCGCCGTTATTACCCTTGACACGACCCTTGCTCTACGCTATCCTCAGCCAAGCGCAACGCCCCCCGGCCACTCCCAATGGTCTTCGTCATCGATCGCTACGACATACGGCGCCCAGCCCCAGACGATGGCAAGCGGACTTGGCTCATCGCCGATGCCTTCGCCAAGCGGCAATGGTGTAATCCGCGGCTTGCGGCGTGCGTTGCCCGAATGCCAATGTGATCTCGCCACCTGCCGACCTTGCTGCGCTTTTTGCTCCCTCAGGGCCGCTTGCCAACGCTCTTCCCAACTTCGTTCCGCGGGCAGGGCAGTTAGCGATGGCAGCCGCGGTAGCCGAAGCGATTGCAGCGCGCTCGCTCTTGCTGGCTGAAGCCGGAACCGGAACCGGCAAAACCTTCGCTTACCTCATTCCGGCGCTGTGCTCTGGCGTGAAGACGATCGTGGCCACGGCAAGCAAGACGCTTCAGGATCAACTCTTTCGCCGCGATCTGCCCCAGTTGCTGGCGGCGCTGTGCCTGCCGGTGAAAACAGCGCTTCTGAAAGGGCGGAGCAACTACGTTTGCTGGTTTCACCTTGAACGCCATCTAGCAAGTGGCTACTTTTCCTCCCCCGAAGAGGTGGCCGATCTGCGGGCGATCCGTCGCTTTGCGCTTGCTTCTCCTACGGGCGACCGCAGCAGTTGTTCCGAAGTGGCCGAGGAGGCATCGGCCTGGATGTTGGCTACTTCAACGCGCGAAAATTGTCTCGGAACCCGCTGCGAATTTTTCGACCGCTGTTTCGTCTATCGCGCCCGGCAACAGGCGCAGGCGGCAGAACTGGTGGTGGTGAACCACGCTCTCTTTTTTGCCGATCAGGCGCTGCGTCAGGAGGGGGTCGAAGGAGTGCTGCCGCAGACTGATCTGGTCGTCTTTGACGAAGCCCACCACTTGCCAGCGCTGATTCCCTACTATTACGGGCAGCGGTTAAGTGTTGGCGAGGCTTTGCATCTGGTGCGCGACGTGCGGCTGGAGCTCTTGACCACGGCGCGCGATTTCCCCGATGGGCTCAGGCGGCTCGATCGCTTTGAACAGGCGTTGCTTGCCGTCCGTGCCCACTCGGTAGGGGATGTGCCACAGCGGATAACCCTTGCCGATCTCCCAAATGGCGCGTTGTTGCGCGCTGATGTTGATGCCTGGAAGCAGGCGGCAGAGGCGCTTGCTGAGGCGTTGAAGACCCAGGCGGAACGGAGCGAACTGCTGGGCAAATTTGCCGAGCGGCTGACTAACCAGGCCGAGGTGCTCCACCGCTGGCTCGACGCCCCCGTAAAAGAGGAGGTGGTCTGGCTGGAAATCGGCGGCAGTCGGCTTGTCCTCTACGCCACCCCCCTTTCGGCTGCTCCAGCATTTGCCCAGCTGGTGGCAAGCACCTCGGCCGCGTGGGTCTTTACCTCGGCAACACTTACGGTTGCCGGGCGGTTTGACCACTTTCGGGCGCAGATGGGGCTTGAGGCCACCGGTCGCCCGATCGTCGAGGGGCGGTGGGAGAGCCCCTTCGATTACCGCACCCGAGCCCTTTTTCTCGTCCCAGAGGGGATCCCTGAACCGAATGACCCGGGTCACCGGGCAGCGGTGGTGGCCACGGTGCGCCAACTGGCCACGGCTGCTGATGGGCGGACGATGGTTCTTTGCACCTCGCACGCAGCAATGCGGGCGATCGCGACCGAACTGCGCGAGCAAGCGGGGTGTGATGGTAACCCCTTTACCGTCCTCCTCCAGGGCGACGGGCCACGTCCTTGGCTCCTTGAGCAGTTTCGCACCACTTCTCGTGCAGTGCTTGTTGCAACCAGCAGCTTTTGGGAGGGGGTCGACGTCGTGGGGCCAGCGCTTTCGGTGGTGGTGATCGATAAGCTCCCCTTTGCGCCGCCCAACGAACCCATTTTAGCCGCCCAGATTGCCCAGATGCGAGAGCAAGGCAAAGACCCCTTCCGCCACGTGCAATTACCGCAGGCAGCGGTGGCCCTGCAGCAGGGGGCCGGGCGGTTGATTCGCAGCGAAAACGACTTTGGCGTCTTATGTATCTGCGACCCCCGGCTGGTTAGCCGCTCCTACGGTAAACTCCTCTGGTCGAGCCTGCCGCCATTTCGGCGCACCCGCTCGCTTGCCCAGGCGGTAGCTTTTTTGCGCGAACGCGTGCCCTCTCCTTTTACGGCATAATAGTGCCATCGCAAACCGAAGGACGCTGCAAGATGAGGGTGATCAGCATTGCCGGTTGGTCGGGATCGGGCAAGACGACGCTCATTGAACGGCTGGTGCCACGGCTTACGGCGCTTGGCAAAACGGTGGCGACGGTCAAGCACGCCCACCACGGTTTTGATCTCGACACGCCGGGCAAGGATTCGTGGCGCCACCGCCAGGCAGGCGCCAGCCGGGTGCTGCTCCTATCGGGCGAACGGTGGGTGCTGATGAGCGAACTGCGCGGTGCGCCCGAACCCGATTGGGCCACCCAGTGGTCGCTTCTGGCCCCAAGCGACTTTGTTTTGGTCGAAGGGTTCAAAGCGGCCCCGATCCCTAAGCTGGAAGTCCATCGGCCTGCACTGGGAAAACCGCCGATCTGGCCGCAGGAACCGGCAATTTGCGCCGTGGCGGTTCCAGGTGGTCTGTTGCCTGGCTGCGATCGCCCCGTCGTCGATCTCGATGATACCGACGCTCTGCTGACGGTGGTTTTGCGCTATGCTGTCGCCGTAGAGAATGCACAAGGATCGCGCCAAGAGACCGAGGAGGTTGTATGACCTTGACCTCTTTTGCTGATGCGCGTGCAGCGCTTCTTTCCGCTGCCACCGCCGTTTCCGAAATCGAAGAGGTTGCCTTGACCGCGGCGCTAGGGCGGGTTCTTGCCGAACCGGTTGTTTCGCCGATCGCCATTCCGGCACACGACACATCGGCGATGGACGGCTATGCAGTGAGCACCGCTGACCTGCCCACCCCCGGTGTGACCCTGCCGGTTAGCCAGCGCATCGTTGCCGGATCGGTCGGGGTTCCGCTCAAACCGGGCACGGCGGCGCGCATCTTCACGGGCGCCCCCCTTCCTGAGGGGGCCGATGCCGTCGTGATGCAAGAGCTTACCGAAGCGCACAGCGAGCAGGTGACCTTCCTGCACGTGCCCAAACCCGGCGAAGCGGTGCGGCGGGCGGGAAGCGAAGTGGCCCTTGGCCAGACGGTGCTCACTGCCGGAACCCGTTTGCGCCCGCAGGAGATTGCCATGGCTGCCAGTGTCGGCAAGGCAGTGCTGCCGGTGCGCCGGCGGGTGCGGGTAGCACTGCTGGCGACCGGCGACGAGCTCGTACCCCCTGGTCAGCCACTCCCACCTGGAGGGGTCTATAACTCCAACCGACCGCAGCTGCAGGCACTCCTTGCCGCGCTTGGCTGCCTTGTCGATGACCTAGGAGCAATTCCCGATTCGTTTGCCGCCACCGAAGCAGCGCTTGCTCGGGCTGCTGAACGCAATGACCTGATCCTCTCAACGGGCGGCGTGTCGGTTGGCGAAGCCGATTTCGTCAAGCCGGCGGTAGAGGCGCTCGGTTCGCTGTCGCTGTGGCGGTTGGCGATCAAGCCAGGCAAGCCGCTTGCCTTTGGGCGGATCGGTTCGGCCTATTTCATCGGGCTGCCCGGAAACCCTGTCTCCAGTTTCGTCACCTTTTTGCTCATTGTCCGCCCCTTCTTGTTGCGTCTGATGGGAGCAGACGAAGTGCTGCCTACGGTGATCACCGTTCCGGCCGCCTTTACCTGGAGCAAACCCGATGCTCGCCGCGAATTCCTGCGTGCGCGTCTGGAAGCGGATGGTAGAGCAACCATCTTCCCCGATCAAGGGTCGGCGACGATCGCCTCGCTGACCTGGGCCAATGGCCTTGTTGAGATCCCTGAGCGGACGCCAGTGAACCCAGGGGATCCGGTCCGTTTCTGGCCCTTTGCCGAACTGTTGTGGTAGGAGCAGCTAAATGGCCATCACCGTCAAGTACTTTGCCCGGCTGCGCGAAGCGCTACGCACCAACGAAGAGTCGCTTGCGCTATCCCCCACCTGGCCGACGATCGGGGCGCTTCGCCAGGCGCTTGCTGCGCGCGGAGAACCATGGGGGGCGCTTCTTGGTGCCGACATCCAGTGCGCCCGCAACGGGGAATTGGCCAGCGACGATACCCCGCTTACCGATGGCGATGAGATCGCCTTCTTTCCCCCCGTGACCGGAGGATAGCGATGGCGCCGCGCTTGACGATTGCCGTACAGAGTGCCGACTTCGATCCCGGTGTTGAGATCAATCGACTCCATCAAACCGATTCTTCGATCGGAGCGGTAGCAACCTTCGTCGGACTGGTCCGTGCCCACCCCGACGAGGATGGGGCGGTGACCGAAATGGTGCTCGAACACTACCCAGGAATGACCGAGAAGGCACTCGCCAAGATTGTCGATGAAGCGTGCGCTCGCTGGCCCTTGGCCGCGGTGACGGTGATCCACCGGGTTGGGCCGTTGCGCTTAGGAGAGCGGATCGTCTTTGTTGGCTGTGCAAGCAGCCACCGTGCCGCAGCCTTTGCCGCCTGCGAGTTCCTGATCGATTACCTGAAAACCCGCGCGCCGTTCTGGAAGAAAGAGACCACGGCAAGCGGCGAGAGTCGCTGGGTGGCCGCGCGGGCAAGCGACAGCGAACGGGCTGCGCGCTGGAGGTAACGGCTGCTGCTGCCAGCGTGCCGCATGGGTAACAGCAGTTGGCGCCCCCGCCCATTGAAAAGCAGCAAGTTACAAGCCGGTCAGCTTAAGAGCGCCTGGTATATTGTTGGGCACTCCCTCTTGAAACCGACCGGCAGCGCCCCGATAAAGTGCATTAGTCTCAATTAAATAGGAAAGGGCGCAACGATGCGTTTTGACAAACTGACTACCAAATTCCAGCAGGCGCTTCAAGAGGCGCAGAGCATCGCGGTTGGCCATGACAACCAATTCATCGAACCGCAACACCTACTTTTGGCGCTGCTCGATCAGGAGGATGGCAGCACCCAGTCGCTTCTACAGCGCGCGGGCGTTAATGTGGCGGGACTGCGGGCTGCGCTCCAGAAGGCGATCAAAGCGCTGCCGCAGGTCACCGGAACCGGTGGCGAAGTGCAGATCGGCCGGGATCTTGCCAACCTTTTGAATCTCACCGACCGCGAGGCGCAGAAGTGGGGCGACCCCTTCATTGCCAGCGAGATGTTTCTCTTGGCGCTTACCGAAGACAAAGGAGAGACTGGGCAACTCGCCAAGACGCACGGTCTTACCCGCAAGGCGCTCGAGGAGGCGATCCGGCAGGTGCGTGGTGGGCAAAAGGTCGATAACCCCGAAGCCGAAGGGAAGCGCGAGGCGCTAACTAAATATACCATCGACCTTACCGAACGGGCGCGGCAGGGGAAACTCGACCCGGTGATCGGCCGCGACGATGAGATCCGTCGTACCATCCAGATTTTGCAGCGGCGCACCAAGAACAACCCGGTGCTGATCGGCGAACCGGGGGTGGGGAAGACGGCGATCGTCGAAGGGTTGGCGCAGCGCATTGTCAATGGTGAAGTGCCTGAGACGCTGCGCGACAAGCGGGTGCTTGTCCTGGACATGGCCGCGCTCATTGCCGGGGCTAAATACCGCGGTGAGTTCGAAGAGCGCCTCAAAGCGGTGCTTAAGGAGATCGCTTCCGATGGCCGAGTGATCCTCTTTATCGACGAAATCCACACCATGGTCGGTGCTGGCAAGGCCGAAGGAGCGATGGATGCGGGCAACATGCTTAAACCGGCACTTGCTCGCGGCGAACTGCACTGTATTGGCGCAACTACGCTTGATGAGTACCGCAAGTACATCGAAAAGGATGCTGCGCTCGAACGGCGCTTTCAAAAGGTACTGGTCGATGAGCCGACGGTAGAGCAGACGATCGCCATTTTACGCGGCCTGCAGGAGAAGTACGAAATCCACCATGGGGTCGAGATCACCGACCCGGCGATCGTTGCGGCAGCTGAGCTAAGCCACCGCTACATCACGGACCGCTTTCTGCCCGACAAGGCGATCGACTTGATTGACGAAGCGGCGGCGCGGATCAAGATGGAGATCGACTCCAAGCCCGAGGCGATGGATCGGCTCGAACGGCGCATTATCCAGCTCAAGATCGAGCGCGAGGCGGTGCGCAAAGAGAAAGATGAGGCAAGCCAGAAGCGGCTCAAACTCATCGAAGATGAGTTGGAGAAGTTGCAGCGCGAATATAGCGAGCTTGAAGAGATCTGGAAGGCTGAAAAGGCGCGCATCGAAGGGACCAAGCACATCAAAGAGCGCATCGACCAGCTCCGGGCGCGCATTGCCGAACTGCAACGGCAGGGGCAGTGGGACAAGGTGGCCGAATTGCAGTATGGCGAGCTGCCGCGGCTGGAAGCGCAGCTTAAGCAGGCTGAGGAGGCTGAAAAAAGCGGTGCCCCCTTTAAACTGCTGCGCACCCAAGTAGGGGCCGAAGAGATTGCCGAAGTCGTCTCGCGCATGACCGGGATTCCGGTAGCCAAGATGATGCAGAGCGAACGGGAAAAACTCCTTAAGATGGAGGAGTACCTGCATCAGCGGGTAGTGGGGCAAGACGAAGCGGTGCGGCTCGTTTCGGATGCCATTCGCCGCTCGCGGGCAGGGCTGGGTGATGAGAACCGCCCCTACGGCTCATTCCTCTTCCTAGGGCCAACGGGGGTCGGGAAGACCGAGCTGTGTAAGGCGCTGGCTGAGTTTCTCTTCGACTCCGAGGAGCATTTGATTCGCATCGATATGAGCGAATTTATGGAGAAGCACTCAGTGGCGCGGCTAATTGGTGCACCGCCGGGCTACGTCGGCTATGAAGAGGGGGGGTATCTCACCGAGCAGGTGCGGCGCAAACCCTATAGCGTCATCCTCTTTGACGAGGTAGAAAAGGCCCACCCCGACGTCTTCAACGTGCTCCTGCAGGTGCTTGATGATGGACGGATGACCGATGGGCAAGGGCGCACCGTCGACTTCAAGAATACGGTGATTGTGATGACTTCGAACCTTGGCAGCCAGCGGATCCAGCAGCTCGCCGACGAGGGGGATTACCAGGTGCTCAAACTCGCGGTGATGGCCGAAGTGAAGAGCTTCTTCCGGCCCGAGTTCATCAACCGGATCGACGAGGTGGTCGTCTTCCATCCGCTGCGCGACGACCAGATCGCCGGCATTGCCCGCATCCAGCTCCAGCGGCTGGAGAAGCGGCTTGCCCGCCACGACATGGCGCTGGTGGTAAGCGACGAGGCGTTGCGGGAGATTGCCAAAGTTGGCTACGATCCGGTCTATGGCGCACGGCCGTTGAAGCGGGCAATCCAGGAGTACATCGAAAACCCACTCGCCAAACTGATCCTAGAGGGGCGGTTCGGACCGAAGGATTCGATCCACGTTACCGTCGACCACGGCCAGTTCCGTTTTACTAAAGCGGCGTGATGGGGTTCCTTCGGCTGCTTGCGGCACTGATCCTGCTCATGGGGGGGGCTACCCCCCTATGGGCCGAAGTGGTTGTTACCGACGATCTCGGTCGCCAGGTGCGGTTGCCGAGGCCAGCAGCGCGGATCGTGAGCCTAGCCCCGCATATCACCGAAAACCTCTTTGCTGCAGGGGTCGGCGATCGGGTGGTGGCCGTGGTCGAGCACAGCGACTATCCCCCCGAAGCGGCAACGCGGCCCAAGGTGGGTGGGTATTCGCGGGTGGATGTCGAAGGGGTGCTGGCGCTGCAACCTGACCTCGTGATCGCATGGGCAAGCGGTAATCCACCCTCGGCTATTGAGCGGCTGGTTGCCTTAGGTGTGCCCCTATACTATTCGCAGCCGCGCACCGTCGAGGATATTGCCCATACGCTGGTAGCGTTTGGTCAACTGGGCGGTGCCCCAGAGGCGGGGGAGGCTGCGGCAGTTGCCTTTCGCCAGCAGCTGGAGGAGTTGCGCCGCACCTATGCCAATCGTCCGCTCGTATCTCTTTTCTACCAGATTTGGGACCAGCCGTTGCGAACGGTGGGAGGAGCGCAGATCATCAGCGATGTGATGGCCCTTTGTGGTGGGCGCAATGTCTTTGCCGCGTTGCCGGGGCTGGCGCCGGTAGTAAGCGTAGAAGCAGTGCTTGCGGCCAACCCAGAGGCAATTGTCGCCAGCGGCATGGGCGAAGCGCGGCCCGACTGGCTGGATGGCTGGCGCCGCTGGCCGCAGCTGGCAGCAGTAGCAAGAGAGCACCTCTTCTTCATCCCGCCCCAATTACTTCAGAGACCTACCCCTCGATTGCTCCAAGGAGCTGAGCAACTCTGTCAAGCCTTGGAAAAGGTCCGGCAAACCCGTCAAAGTGATGCCGGCGGCTGAAGGATGATCTGCCTGCACGTGCAGCGGGTCAGCGCTACCCCGTAGAGGGCCGAGAGAAGTTCGGCGGTCAAGGATTGACCAGCGGGTGCAGCGGTGACGTTTCCGTTCCCATCCAGCAATATGGCCCCTGTGGCGTAGCGCAGTGCCCAGTTAAGGTCGTGCAACGCGGTAACGAGCAGGGCTCCAGCGCGGCGCCGCTCTTCCAATGCCTGGAAAAGGGCCACCTGATGGCGAAGATCAAGGTGGTTGGTGGGCTCATCAAGAAATAAAAGCTCGGGCTGCTGGACAAGGAGAATCGCGATTGCCAAGCGCTGCTGCTCGCCTCCCGAGAGGGTCGCTACGGGACGATCGGCCAGATGGTCGAGATCGACCGTGGCAAGCGCACCTTGGACAATTGCTTCATCCTCTGGTCCAGGCCACCGCCAACGCCCCAAGTGCGGGTGACGTCCAATCATTGCCGCCTCCCGGACACTGACCGAATCTGGACAGAGAGGACGCTGGGGCAAGAACCCCCGACGGCGGGCCAACATTCGGCCGGGCCAGTCGCTAAGCGGTTTGCCGTCAAGGATAATGGTCCCTTGGGTCGGGGTGCGTAGCCCAGCAAGCGTGGCCAGCAGGGTCGATTTTCCTGCGCCGTTGGGTCCCAGAAGCACCCACCACTCGCCAGGGCGAGCACACCAGTCCCACTGGCGAACCACCTGCTTTGAACCGATCTCGAGGGTGAGCGAGGTCACTGCGAGCAGGGGAACTTGGTCAGCCAACCGGTTCATACCTATCCCCCTTTGGTGCGCGCCAAAAGCCACAGGAAGAAAGGAACACCGATAAGTGCCATCGCAATCCCCACCGGAAGCTGATGTGGGGCCCAGGCAGTACGGGCCAGCGTATCGGCAGCAGTAAGGAGCGTTCCTCCGGCAAGGGCTGCCATGGGTAACAACCAGCGATGGTTGGCGCCAATTACCAGCCGCAAAGCGTGCGGAACAATCAGCCCGACAAACCCCACCGACCCGACCAGCGTCACCGCCGTTGCCGTAAGGAGTGAGGCGAGCGCAAGAAGGGTGATTCTGAGCGCAGCCACAGGAACCCCCAACGCTTGGGCGCTTATCTCACCGAAGGGGAGCAGGTCCAAATCACGCAGCCAGGGCACAAGCCCAAAGACGGCAGCAGCCAGCAGCACAAGCGCCCAACCCGGATTTTGGGCAAACGACGCATCGCCCATCAGCCAAAAGAGCATGGAGTGGAGCCGCCCCTCGGGGGCAATGGTAAGCAGGAATGCGACCAGGGCGCTAGCGCCAGAAGCAATGATGACCCCCGTAAGAATCAGTCGCGTCGAAGACCAGGGCTGCATCGGCAAACGAGCCAGGGCAAAGACGAGCGCCACGGTTGCCAAGGCACCGACAAAAGCAGCGCCTGCTACCAGGTATGCCGCCCCTCCCAACAAAATTACGCTAAGCGCCCCAACGGCAGCACCGCCAGAGACACCGAGCAGATAGGGGTCGGCAAGCGGGTTGCGCAGAAGTACCTGCATGAGCGTTCCAGCCACTGCCAGCAGCCCACCTGCGGCAAAGGTGGCCGCTGCACGCTCTAACCGTAACCCCCGAACGATCGGTGCAGCCTGATGGTTGGCGTGCCAAAGCGCCTCCCATACCGTTTCCAGAGGTAGGGCGAGCGCGCCGACGGTAAGCGCTGCGCCCCAACTGACCAGGGTTGCCGCCGCAACAGCCACTAGGCAAAGCCAGCGGCGACGGTTGTCGGCCGCTTTTTTCACTGGAAGGTGTGGCGTAACCCAACAAAGAGGGACCGGTCTGGCTGCCGGTAGGTAGCGGCAGTTTCGTAGCGCTGGTCGAAGAGGTTCCTCACGCGCGCTTCTACGCGCCATAGCGGTGCCAGGCGGTAGTGCCACCACAGGTCGGTCCGGCCAAACCCAGCTAGGCGGACTCGGTTGGCCAGATCGTCCCACCGTTCGCGCTGGGCGTTGATCGTGAGCCCTGCCTGCCACAAGCCAGCGTCGTACCGCACCCTTGCAGCCAGCGTCAGCGGCGCACGACGCGGCAATCGGTTTCCTGTTGCTTCATCGGTAGCCGCAAGCCAATCAGCAGCGAGTGCCACCTGCCAGCGATCCCAGCGGGTCTCAACTGCTGCCTCTGCCCCTTTGATCTCGGCACGGTTGATGTTGGCTGGCGGCCAGCCAGCGATCAGGTTCTTAACCCGACCGGTGTAAAGGGTCAGCTCAGCGCGGCTCCCCCCTTCCTGCCAGCGCAAACCCACCTCGTTCTGGTAAGCCGTCTCGGGCACAAGGTTGGGGTTGCCCCCGCCAAAGCCGGTGTCGGGCCAGTAGAGCTGGTTGAAGGTGGGAGCATTAAAGGCCGTGCGCGTGGCAAGCCGCGTCTGCCACTGGGGCGACCACTGGTAGCGGTAGGCGGCCGATCCGGTGGTTTTGTTGCCAAACTGGCTATTGCTGTCATAGCGCAGATCGATCTGCCAGCCATGTGGCTCCGCCTCGGCTTGCCAACCTAGGAGAGAGCTGTGCACCACTCGGCTTGTCTTGGTGTATTGGGTGGTCGAATCGACTTCGCTTGCCGTCGTTTCAAAAGCGGCAATCAAAACACCAACAGGAAGCGCAACGTCATTTTGCCAGACAAATTGGCGCTGGGTGGTTGCAAAGCGACTAAAGGATTTAGCGCTGGCAAAGTTCTCCAAGCCATCGCGGCTTGCTCCCACGCGCAGCGTCGCTTGCCACTGGTCAGTGAGCAGACTCTGGGCAAAGATCTGCCCCAACGTAGTCTCCTTGAACAGATGGGAATCGTACCCCGCTGCTCCCCAACTGTCGTAGGCGTTGCGCCCCCGCGTTGCCCACAGGGAGAGGCCGATTTCGGTTGCCGGTGCCAGTTGCCAGGAGAGCTGTGAAGCCAGGAAGCCGTTGCGCCAGCCATCACGGTCGGGTTGGTGGCCGCTATTCTTAGTCGTGGTTGCGTCAAAGCCGTCAGTTGCCTCTCCCCCCACGTCGAAGGCGTAGCGAAGGGGGCCGCTGCGGCCAGAGAGTCCCGCGGTAGCTTGCTTGCTCTGTTGGTTGCCAAAACCGACGAAAGCGCGAGGAAGGAGCCTATCGCTGCCGCGACGAGTGAAGATCTGGATGACGCCGCCAATTGCTTCTGATCCATAAAGGGCGCTGGCTGGACCTCGGACAATCTCGATGCGTTCGATCAACTCGAGTGGAATTGCTTCAAGCGTCGCCTGCCCCGTCGTGGCCGAACCGATCCGCATCCCGTCGATCAATAGCAACGTGTGGCGGGCTTCGGCCCCACGCAAAAAGAGCGAAGACGAGGAGCCAGGCCCGCCATTTTGGCTGATGCGAGCGCCCGGCACCCCCTCTAGCAGTTCAACGAGGGTTGCTGCGCCGCTGGTTTCGATCGCCTCGCGCGTAAGTACCGTGACGGCAGCCAGACTCTGATCGGTGCGCGTAGGTAAGCGGCTGGCGGTCACCGTCATCGTGGGTAACAGAGGATCAAACGCTGAAAGCCCCTGGGCGGCAGCCGTTTGCGCAGCAGAAAAAAGGAGAAAAGGAAGCGCAGCAGCGACAGGGCGCGCTGCCAATGGCAACGAAGGCATCGAATCGACTCCCAAACTGATGGCCATTCCCCCGTGGCCATGTTGGATACCCTCTTCGCGGCCGGTCTCCGGGCTCGGTCACTCACCCCATCGCCTTCCCAGCGGTCCACCCTGAACGAGCAGCTCCGTCAGTGGCGTTGTGATGGGGCACTAAGACCCTACCGTTGCGGGGGCAGCAGCGGCTTTGCGATCGGGGGGGCCGACGCGCACCGCTTTCCCGTTTCACTGCTGCCGCCAGAGGGGCGGCCACAGCACCGCGAAGTCCAGAGTCGATATGATACCAAAGGTGTGTCAGAACCGCTCGCGCAGATCGCGTTCCAGCGCCTTGGCTGCGCGAGCCCCTGACGCAACTGCCGAAACCACGGAGGGGAAGTCGCGATCCGCTACGTCTCCTGCCCCGTAAAGGAGCGGCAAAGAGGTTCGCCCCCACCCATCTACAACCAAGTAGCCATCAGCGGTACGACAGACTTCGCTTCCGGTTTCGCCAAGGGCTTCAATCAGCCAATCGCTGTTAGGCGTATAGCCGGTCAAGACATGCAACCGGTCGAATCGCTGCGTGTGCTCTCCTTGAGGTGAACGCCAACGGGCAACCAGATGGTCGCCATGCGCGGCGAGTTCAAGCAGTTGGGCGCCTTCGACAAGGGTCGCCCGATGCTTCGCCAACGCTTCCCGAAACTGCTGCTGGGCGCGTGGACGGGAACGGCAAAGGAGAACAACCTCTGCATCCAACGCGCAAAGATGCAAGGCGTTCTCAAAGGCATTGTCACCACAGCCCACGATCAGGACCGATTTGGCGCGACAGCTCTCCAAACCGACAAAGGCAAACGGCCCAAAAGCGATCCGTTCCTTAGGAAGTGTCAATGCGCCTGCTACTCCGGTCAGCGATTCGATGCCGCGGTAGCGAAGCCCAGTGGCAACAATAACCGCCCGCGCGGCAAAAGGGGGATGGTCACCAGCAAAAGAGAGACGCCACCCATCAGGGGTTGAGACCATCTGGCGGACCTCTCTGCCTAGGTGAATAGGTATGTTATGGGTAAGGATATGGGCGACAAAGCGCTCGGCTATTGCCGTTCCAGTCAGTCCGGATAACCCGAGCACCCACTCGTTGGTTAAAAAATTAAAACGCAACATCCCTCCGGGATCGGTTTCCCGTTCAAAGAGGGTGGGGGCCAGACCAAGCAGATGCAACCACAGCGCAGCGGAGAGCCCAGCTGGGCCGGCCCCAATCACCGCCACCCTTTTTAGACGATCTTGCATGCCTCCTCAAATGAGAGGCGGGGGTGGCGCGGAAAGAGCTTGCTGGGGTCGCCAACGCCGAGGTTGACCAGAAAGAGCGAGCGGATCGTTGTGCCAGCAAAGAAGGTAGCGTCAACCCTCTGTCGGTTAAACCCACCCATCGGACCGCAGTCAAGTCCCAGCGCCCGGGCAGCAAGGATCAAGTAGGCTCCTTGCAGCGCCGCATCGCGAAAAGCGGTTTCGTGGATCAATGCTTCGTTGCCGACAAACCAGCTTCGAGCGTCGGTATGGGGGAAGAGACGCGGCAAATTCTCGTAAAAGGCCAGGTCGTAGCCAATGATGACCGTGACTGGGGCCTGCATCGTTTTAGCGATATTGCCTGGATCGAGCGCCTCTTTTAGCTGCGCTTTGGCTTGCGGCGACTTGACAAAAACAAATCGTGCTGGGCAGCCATTTGCCGCCGTTGGCCCCCATTTAAGGAGGTCGTAGAGGGCGTGCAAGGTCTTATCCGGTACCGGGTCGGGTAGGAAGCCGTTGTGGGATCGCGCCTCGGTAAAAAGCTGCGCCAGGGCTTCATCGGATAGTTTTTCTTTCATCGGCAATCCTTACCTAAATCCGTGGTCGTTGAAGCGCAAACCTTTCCAGAGGCCGCTAGCAGAAAGCGGCTTGCCATCTGCGCAGGGCATCGCCATTACGCAGTGCCTCCCTTGCCCTTTGCGCACCCTCCTGGAGCGTAGCTGCTTTCCCTGTGTGCCACAGCGCGAGCGCGGCACCGGTGATTAGAGCATCGGCAGTAGCTCCCGGTTCGCCATGAAGGGCTGCTAGGCCAGCACGGGCTGCTGCCCTAGCCATGCTCACAGCGTCAAACCCCACTTTTTCGACTTCGGTTTCAGCCACATCTCCCTCTTCGTTAGGTAATAGGGGTGCGCGCACGGATTGGTCGATTCCAAGGGCAGCAGGATCGAGCTCTCCTTCGGCAACAGGTCCATCGCCGATGAAGCGGATCCATTTGCTTGGTTGGCGCAGCGACGGGATAAACCCCCCTTCTACCCCTTTGGTGATCAACGCGCTCGAAAATCCTGCCGCTTGCGCGAGAAGGGCATAGAGCCGGGCATAGGGCGGATGGACATAACCGGCAAGCTGGTGGGTGTAGGCCGCCCCTTTGACCGGCATCGCCACTGTCTCGAGCGTCGTAAGTGGCGTACGCTTGATCATCGTGTTGCGCAGTTGCAAAAGGGCGTAGAGCGCTGGGGCGTAGCGCGACTGGTCGCAATAGGCCCAGCCGCATCGGCCGATCTGCGCTGCCGCCTCCTCAGCCGTCAAGTCGGTGGGGCAACCGGCTGCCTTGAGCGTTAGATGGTGGGTGATGCCGAATTTCGGCCCAATAAGGGCAAGGCCAATAGCCAGGGTCGGCAGACCGCAAGCAGCATGGAGCGGCGGCAGGAAAGGGGAGGCGGGAAGCGAGCGGTTAAAGCCATCGAAGGGGTCAGCTAGGATCGCCAGGTGCTCGACTGCTGCGGTCACTGGCGGGGTCACCTCGGCTAGCGCATCGAGTAGTCCCAAAAACTCGTCGTCCGTTTCCCGTTTCATGCGCAGCGCGATCAGGAAGACCGCCGTCTGGATAGAATCGATCTCCCCACGGAGAACTGCGGCCATAGCCGCGCGCGCCTCTGCACGGGTCAGGTCCTTGGAAAGATGGGGGCCCGTGGCGATTCGCCCGATCGCGTAGCGCATCGCTTGCTGTCCGTCTGTAAGGGGAAAAAGCATAACCGACTTACTCCTTGGCAAAAACGAGTCGTTCCAGACCCTGCATCATCACCCAGCGGGCATCGAGATTGTAGCGGGTTCCAGCAAGCAATCGCACCTGCCCTTCCGAAGTCTCGGCATAAGGACGCAGGGCCTCTTTCATCAACCGCGTATGCTCAACATCAACGACGATATGCTCGGTAAAAAGGATCAGTGCTGCTTCCTCGATACCTGGGATGCGCCGCAGCCCTTCAAGAAACTGGCGGTACATGTAGGGGATGGGCCACTCCATGGCAATGCCTGTAGCCGCAGCAGCCTCTAGCCAATCCCCTTGGGTGGTAAGGCGCATCATTGCATCGATGTAAAGGCGCAATTCGGGGAAAATTAGCCCCCCTTGTGCGATTTCATCCTCAGGTACGCCAACACCACGCAGAAAGTGGCGGTACATCTCCATATGAGTCCGGCTTGCTTCCCCGTGACCATACTCATCAGCAAGAATTGAAGCCAATGCCGCCTGGACGCGTTCATCCTCGGCTAGTCCCAGCGCGTGCGCCTGGTAGCGGCGGGTATGGAGAATGTGCGGGTAATAAGCCAGTGCAAAGCGGCGCGCTTGCGCAAGCGGCAGCTCGGGCACCTCGGCGATGCGGCGGGTAAACCCCTGCTGAAAAACCGGGTGGGCCAGAATCTCTTCCTCTAAGGCAGCGTAAAAAGCGTCGCTCTTCATCGCTCGATCAGCTCGCAGTATCGACAGGCAAAAGGTACCACCATGATGGTGATGGTGCACCGCACTAACCCAAAGGGGGGAGGGGGGGATGCCCGAAAAGACGATTGAGGCTCGCCAAGATGAGAATAGCGGCCTTTATGATGAGTTCGTAAAATGCTCATACCAAGGCTCATTGCTGAGCAACCCCACCTGATGAAAGGAGAGCATCATGAAACCTATGCACCCAACGCCGCTCCTGGACGAGCTTGAAAAGGGACCGTGGCCTAGCTTTGTGACAGGTTTGAAGCGTCTGGCAAAAGACAAGGAGATGGTCGTCGATCTGCTTGGGCAGCTCGAGACCTCCTACGAGACCCGCTTGGGGTACTGGAAGGGGGGGACCGTGTCGGTCTTTGGTTACGGCGGCGGCGTGATTCCCCGCTTTACCGAACTCAAAGACGAGAATGGCAATCCAAAATTCCCGGCGGCAGCCGAGTTCCATACCCTTCGCGTGATGCCCCCGGCTGGGATGCACTACAACACCGAGATTCTTCGCAAGCTCTGCGATGTCTGGGAAAAGTATGGCTCAGGGCTTATTGCCCTGCATGGCCAGTCGGGCGACATTATGTTCCAAGGGGTGACCACTGAGAACGTTCAGCCGGTATGGGAAGAGATCAACGCCTTGGGGTTTGACCTGGGTGGGGCCGGTGCGGCGGTGCGTACCGCGATGTCGTGCGTTGGTGCAGCGCGCTGCGAGCAGTCGTGCTACAACGAAGCCGATGCCCATCGGGCAGTCATCAATAGCGTTTTGCCGCTTATTCACCGTCCGGGCCTGCCTTACAAGTTCAAGTTCAAGTTTTCTGGGTGCCCGAACGACTGCATGAACTCGGTGCAGCGCTCCGACTTTGCGGTGATTGGGATCTGGCGCGACAACATCCAAACCGACGAGGAGCTTGCGCGTAAGTGGTTTGCTAAGAACGGACTGCACAACCTGGTTGATTGGGTGGTCAATCGCTGTCCGACCAAAGCGATTCAGATCAAGCCGGTCAACCAGGTCAAGAAGGGGGATTCGATCAGTTCGGTGGCGCTGGACGATACCCACGCGCTGGAGATCGAAAACCGCGACTGTGTCCGGTGCATGCACTGCATCAACGTGATGACCGGCGCGCTGGCACCAGGGAAAGACCGTGGAGCGGCGATCCTGATCGGCGGTAAGCGCACCCTGAAGATCGGGGATCTGATGGGGACGGTGGTCGTGCCGTTTATGAAGCTCGATACCGACGAAGACCGGCAGAAACTGGTCGAACTGGCCCACAAAGTCATTGAATTCTTTGAAGAGAATGCCCTTGAGCATGAGCGTACCGGCGAGATGATCGAGCGGATCGGGTTGGTGAATTTCCTTGAGGCGATCGGCATCGATCCCGACCCCAACATGGTGATCCATCCGCGGACCAACCCCTTCGTCCGCACCGACGGCTGGGACGAAGAGGTCGCCAAGATGAAGGCGAAGAAAGCGAAAGGCGAAAAGGCTGCCTAAATCTTTCAACCGGGCAGGGGCAACCTGCCCGTTATTGAGGAGGAACCGATGAGCGAAGCAGTGCAAGAAAAACGGCAACCGAAGAAACCGATTCCGCATGGGGTGCCCGATCCGCGGCAATTCATGCACCCGGTGTTGCTCAAGAACATGGGCAATTGGCGCTACCACGACCGTCCTCGCCCTGGGGTGCTTCATCATGTGGCAAAAAGCGGTGACGAGGTATGGACGGTGCGCGCCGGCACCCAGCGGCAGATGGACGTCTGGACGATTCGCAAACTTTGCGATATCGCCGATCAGTATGGCGATAGCTACATGCGCTTTACCATCCGCTCCAACGTCGAGATGACGGTTGCCGATCCCAACAAAGTCGAGCCGCTCATTAAGGCGCTGGAAGAGAACGGTTTTCCGGTAGGCGGTACTGGGAACTCAATGTCGATGGTCGCCCATACCCAAGGGTGGCTCCACTGTGACATCCCGGGGACCGATGCTTCGGGAGTGGTCAAGTCGCTGATGGACGCCCTCTACCACGAATTCAAGAATGAGGAGTTGCCCAACCGTTTGCACCTTTCGACCTCCTGCTGTGAAATCAACTGCGGCGGGCAGGCTGATATCGCGGTAATCGTCCAACACACCAAGCCGCCCAAGATTAACCACGATCTGGTGGCCAACGTCTGCGAGCGCCCTGCGGTGGTGGCCCGCTGCCCGGTGGCCGCAATCCGGCCGGCAATGGTCAATGGCAAACCGTCGCTGGAAGTCGACGAGAAGAAGTGTGTCTGCTGTGGCGCCTGCTTCCCGCCGTGCCCGCCAATGCAGATTAATGACCCGGTTCATACTAAGCTCGCCGTCTGGGTAGGGGGCAAGAACTCCAACGCTCGTAGCCGTCCCACTTTCATGAAGATGGTGGCAGCGGGGCTGCCCAACAATCCGCCGCGTTGGCCGGAAGTGACCGAAGTGGTCCTTAAGATCGTGCGCGCCTACAAAGAGGATGGTCGTCCGTGGGAGCGGGTCTCAGACTGGATCGACCGCATTGGCTGGCCGCGCTTCTTTGAGAAGACAGGGCTGGTCTTTACCAAGTATCTGATCGACGACTATAAGCACGCGCGCCAAAGCCTGAACGCGTCGACCCATATCCGTTTCTGAACTCGAAAGAGGAAGGCGAGGATGAAATTCGCGGTACTGGTTAACGAAGGCCCCTACCAACACCAGGCAAGCGACTCGGCCTACCTCTTTTGCCGCGCGGCGATTGCCGCCGGCCATGAGGTAATGCGAGTCTTCTTCTACCACGATGGGGTCTATAATGCCAACAAGCTGAGCGAACCACCGCAAGACGACCGCAACATCGTCAAGCGTTGGAGCGAGCTTGCTCAACAGCATGGCGTAGACCTTGTCGTGTGTGTCGCGGCGGCCCTGCGACGCGGCATTAAGGATGAAGTTCTGGCGCCCGGTTTTCGCATCTCTGGGCTGGGACAATTGATCGAGGCCGGGATTGAGGCCGATCGCCTGGTCACTTTTGGCGATTGAGAGGAGCCAAGCGATGAAGAAGTTTATGTTTGTCAACCGCAAAGCTCCCTACGGCACGGTCTATGCGCTTGAGTCGCTGGAGGTAGTGTTGATTGCCGCGGCCTTTGAACAGGAGGTGAGCCTCGCCTTTCTTGACGACGGGGTCTATCAGCTCGTCAAGGGGATGCGGACCAAAGGGGTCGAGATGAAAAACTTCGTCCCGGCCTTTCGCGTGCTTCCGGACTACGACATCGACAAGTTCTATGTCGAACGGGAGTCGCTCGAGGCGCGCGGTCTAACCGAGGAGGATCTGATTGTCGATGTGACGCTCCTTTCCGCCAAAGAGCTAGGGGCGCTGATGGATGAACAAGACGTCGTGCTCAGTTTTTAAGGAGCGAGAGATGTTGCATATTGTGAATCAATCGCCACTTTGCAGCACGACGCTGCAGTCGGTTGCCCGGGTGGCCCAGGGAGGGGCACTGCTCCTGATTGAAGACGGTGTCATTGCTGCCACCAAAGGGGTCGATTCACCGCTTTCTGAAATCATGGCACGGATGCCCGTCTATGCCCTTCTCCCCGATCTTGAGGCGCGCGGCCTAGCCAATCGCGTCCTTGATGGCGTCACCGTTGTCGATTACGCTGGGTTCGTCGCACTTGTGGCCGAGCATCGCAATTGCCAGAGCTGGTTGTAACGTTTTTTTTAAGCACGAGGAGAAATCGATGGGAACCATCCAAGTTGCAGGTAAGACTGTTGAAGTCGATGAAGAGGGCTATCTCACCAACATCAACGAGTGGAACGAGGAGATCGCTGCCGAGCTGGCCAAGCTCGAAGGGATCGAGATGACCGAAAACCACTGGGAAGTGGTCCAGTTTCTGCGCGAATACTACAATGAGTATCAGGTGGCACCGCCGATCCGTGTATTGACTAAGGCAATTGCCAAAAAACTTGGGCCTGAGAAGGGTAACAGCGACTACCTCTACGAGCTCTTCCCCTACGGCCCTGCCAAACAGGCGTGCAAGATCGCCGGTCTGCCCAAACCAACCGGCTGCGTCTAATTAATTAGAAAAACGGCAGAGGGGTAACCCTCTGCCCCTTTCCCCCAAAGGAGTCCGTGCCGTGATGAGCTGGCTCTTCTACGCTGCCTTCCTCCTTTTTGCTGTCGGAATGGGGCTTAAACTCTGGCAATACGCAACAACCCCCGCGCCGCTCAAGATCCCCACTACCCCGGCGCCGACCACGACGGCAGGGGTCATCTGGCGAATGACAAAAGAGGTTACCCTCTTTGCAAGTCTCTTTAAGGCCAATCTGCTCCTGTGGCTCTTTGCTGTCCTCTTTCACGGGGGGCTCCTACTGGTGACCTTGCGTCATCTGCGCTATTTCCTCGACCCAGTGCCGGCGGTGATCGTCTGGCTGCAACCCTTTGGAATCTATGGCGGGATAGCGATGGTTATCGGCCTTTTTGGGTTGTGGGCTCGCCGGTTTCTCAGCGCCCGGGTTCGCTACATCTCCACACTCTCAGATCACCTATGGCTGGTGCTCCTTCTTTTTCTAGGTGTGAGTGGCCTGGTGATGACCTTCTTCTGGCACCCTGACGTGATTGCGCTGAAACAGTACGTGCAAGGGGTAGTGCGTTTCGCGCCGCAACCATTTCCGAGTGATCCATTGCTGATGGCCCACCTCGTTGCGTTTTTCGCGTTGCTTGCTCTTTTCCCCTTCTCTAAGCTGCTTCATGCTCCGGGCGTCTTTTTCTCGCCCACCCGCAACCAAGCTGATGATCCGCGCGAGCGGCGTCACCTGGCTCCTTGGGCGGCAGCGCTCGAGAAAGAAGTCTCCTAATTCCATTCCCCAACACGAGGAGCTGATGCGATGTCGACTGCAAACGTGGCCGAACGCGAGGCGGTAGAACAGGCCGAACCGGAATTGATTCCGGGCAGCACGTCCAACGTTCGTTCGTTTGTTGCTCCGTCTGAGATCCAGCAAGCGATCGGTTTTGCACCCGAACTCACCGAAGGGTGGGAGCAGCGCGCTATTGCCAAGATGGGCGAGCTGCTCAAGAAGTATCGGTCGCTGCAGGTCTTTATGGATGCCTGTGTCCACTGCGGAGCGTGCACCGACAAGTGCCACTACTATCTCGGAACCCGCGATCCGAATAATATGCCGGTAGCTCGCCAGGAGCTGATGCGCAGCGTCTACCGCCGCTACTTTACCCCGGCAGGTAAGCTCTTCCCTAAGCTTGTTGGGGCGCGTGATCTGACCAAAGAAGTTCTGGAAGAGTGGTACACCTACTACTACCAGTGCTCGGAATGCCGGCGCTGCTCAGTTTTTTGCCCTTACGGGATTGACACAGCCGAGGTGACAATGGCAGCCCGTGAGATCATGAACTCGGTGGGGTTAGGGCAGAAGTATAGCGCTGAGATCATCGGCAAAGTGCACCGCATCGGCAACAACTTGGGACTGAATCCTGCAGCGTTGCGTAACACCCTTGAGGGGTTGGAAGAAGAGCTGAAAGAGGAGACAGGACTCGATATCCGCTTCCCACTTGATGAGAAGGGGGCCGAGGTGCTCTTGGTAACCCCCTCAGCCGACTTCTTTGCCGAACCCCATATCTATAGCCTGATCGGCTATGCCAAGGTCTTTCACGCTGCTGGTATCTCCTGGACGCTCTCGACCAAAGCGTCTGAGGGAGGAAACTTCGGCCTATTCATCGGCAATTATGACCAGCTCCGGCGTATCGCGCTTCGCATCCGCGAAGCGGCGCTTGAGCTTGGGGTCAAACGCATCGTGGTGGGTGAGTGTGGCCACGCCTGGCGGGTTGCCTATAGTTTCTGGAACACTTTGATTGGGGTGGGGGCAGGAAGTGATGACCCCTACGGACAGATGCTGCAAAAGCAGCTCGATCCGCGCTATCCGCAACCAGCACACATCTGCGAAGTCACCTACGATTTGCTCGAACGCGGTGCAATCAAGGTCGACCCAAGCGCTAACGACCACCTGACGATCACCTTCCATGACTCGTGCAACGTCGCGCGCGCTTCGCGCATGGGGAAACACCCCGAGGGGCAGTTCGAAATCCCGCGCGCGATCATCCGTAAGGTGGCCAATAAATTCGTTGAAATGGCCCCAGAGACGACGCGCGAGAAGACCTTCTGCTGTGGCGGTGGCGGGGGGCTGCTCACCGACGAACTGCTGGAGGTTCGGATCAAAGGGGCCAAGCCGCGCATGGACGCATTGCGCGCAGTGGCCGAATCGGATGGGGTTAACTTCATGGCCACTATCTGCGCAATCTGCAAAGCGCAATTTACCAAAGTTCTCCCGGAGTACGGGTTCAAAAAGAGTGTAGTGGGCGGGGTGCACCAGTTAGTGAGTAATGCCATCTTGCTTGGTTCTTCCTATTGAAATGCCAAAGGAGCGATTCATCATGAGCGAAGTAGCAACCAAAACCGAAAAACTGACCTTCCGCCGGTTCAAGGATGGCGACAACATGTGGCCCGAATGGCGGGAGAAGATCTTCCAAGGCGACTGGTCTTACAAATGCCCTACCTACATGCTCTCTGCGCCGCCGTGTCAAGCCAGTTGCCCAAGCGGTGAAGATATCCGCGGATACCTCAACATTGTGCGTGGTATTGAAAAACCCCCGGTCGGTCCGGACGGCAAGCCAGTGATGAGTGCCGACGAGTACGCTTGGCGGCGGTTGACTGAAGCCAACCCCTTCCCGGCCGTGATGGGTCGTGTCTGTCCTGCTCCATGTGAGCGCGGCTGCAACCGCAATGCCGTGGAAGATCATGTCGGGATCAACGCCGTGGAGCATTACCTGGGTGAGGTCGCCCTCAAGGAGGGATGGAAGTTCCAGGCTCCGGAACAGAAGAGCGGCAAGCGGGTGGCGGTGATCGGCGCTGGTCCGGCTGGTCTTTCTGCTGCCTATCAGCTCGCCCTCAAAGGCCACAGCGTCACCATTTTCGAGGCCAAAGAGGAGCCGGGGGGAATGATGCGTTACGGCATTCCCGGCTACCGGGTGCCGCGTCATGTGCTGGCTGCTGAGATCCAGCGCATTCTCGATCTGGGAATCGAACTGCGCACGGGGGTCAAAGTGGGCGTTGACCTCTCCTGGGACGAGCTCACCGCCCAGTTCGATGCAATCTTCATTGGGATTGGCGCGCAAAAAGGGCGTAAGCTGATGCTCAAGGAGGCGGAGAACACCCCCAACGTGATCACTGCCGTCGAGTTTCTCGAGATGTTCAACAAGGGAAAGCTGGCAGCCGTGGCCAAACGGGTGGTGATCGTTGGCGGTGGCGATACCTCGATCGACGTAGCGACCGTTTCACGCCGCCTGGGCCATATCAAACTGGAGGATGACCATCCTACCGACCACGACGTTCCGCCGGAAGGGTACATTGCCGCCGACGTGATGGAGGTGAGCCGGCGCGAAGGGGTGGAGGTCAAACTCACTTCGGTCTTTCCCATCGAACGGATGCAGGCAAGCAAGCAGGAACTTGAGCACGCGCTTGCCGAAGGGATCGAGATCATCGGGGGGGTCGTTCCGGTTGGACTCAAAAAGGATGCCAAAGGCCGCGCGCGCGCTTTGGTTGTGGCCCGGTGTGAAGCAAAGATGGTCAATGGGCGGCTGGAGATCTCCCCGGTTGAAGGGACTGAGGAGGAGCTCGAGGGCGATCTCTTCGTTTCAGCGATCGGTCAGGAGCTCGACCTCACCGGCTTTGAACAGTTGGGGGTTAATGGCCGGCTTGAGGTTGACCAGAACTACCGGCTGAAGGGTCACCCGAACATCTTTGTGGGTGGTGACGCGGTGCGGCCCCATCTCCTGACCACTGCAATTGGGCAGGGGTGGATTGCTGCCGAACAGATCGACGTCTTCCTTAAGGGTGAGGAGCCAGGGAAACGGCCCAAGCTGATGGTCCACTCCTTCGATATCAAGCGCAAACTGATCGAAAAAGGGATGCGGCTTAGCGAAATCCATGAACCAGTGCGCGGCAGTGACGCGATCCCCGATGTGATCCATAACCTTGAAGTGCGCAACGATCGCTATGTCATTCCGCACGAGGAGCTCTTCCTCGGTCACTTTGCTTACACACCGCGCCATAAGCGGCGGGAGATCTTCGTCGATGCCAAACAGGCGCTTGGCAACTTCCGAGAGCGGATCGAGCCCTACACCCACGACGAAGCTGTTGCCGAAGCTAAGCGGTGCATGAGCTGCGGTCTCTGTTTCGAGTGCGACAACTGCGTCATCTACTGCCCGCAGGAGGCGGTGAAGCGGGTGCCGAAGAAGGAGGCAACCACCGGGCGCTACGTCTATACCGATTACGATCGGTGCGTGGGTTGCCACATCTGCCACGACGTCTGTCCTACCGGTTATATCCAGATGGGCCTTGGAGAGTAAGGCATGGGGCGCCGCTTCTCCCGCTGGATTCGCTGGGGTGCCGCGGTGGCGGGAGTGGCAACACTCCTGACGGCAGCGGCGCAGCCCCCGCACATCGAAGTCTATCCTGAGCGCGGACCGTGTGTGGCCGACCGCGAGACGATGCGCCGAGAACACCATCAGATGCTCAAGCATCAGCGGTTTATCTCGGTCCATGAGGGGGTGCGTGATGCTAAGGTCGATTTTAACCAGTGCATCGCCTGTCACGCTTCGCCGCAAAGCCAGTCGGTGGCAGCACGCCCGGAGGATTTCTGCGTTGCCTGCCACCGCTATGCAGCAGTGGCCATCGACTGCTTCTCTTGCCATCAACCGACCGTTTCGACTGCACAGCGACAAGGGGGTGGACGGTGAAAACGACCGCCGAGCATGATACGGGCGTCGACCAGGGGCGTCGCCGCTGGCTTGCGCAACTCGGTCTCATGAGTGGGGCGACACTGCTCGCCCCTGGGATCCATCTTTTGGCGATTCCCCCTGCTGAGGGGGCTGCTGATGGCACCAAACGGTGGGGGATGCTGATCGATGCCACCCGCTGTGACCCCAACTGCCAGCTCTGTGTTACAGCTTGTCATGAGGAGAATGGACTTCCTCCTGCTACCGATGCGCAGGCGGTGCGCTGGATCCGTAAGGTGACGCTTCGGGAAGAGCGCAGCAACCATCAGGTATCGCTGCCGATGATGTGCCTGCATTGCGCCCATCCACCGTGCCGCGATGTCTGCCCGACCGGTGCGACTTTCAAGCGTAAGGATGGGGTAGTGCTGGTTGATCGCCACCTCTGCATCGGCTGCCGTTACTGCGTAATGGCTTGCCCGTACAAAGCGCGAAACTTCGTCTATGGGCCGGTCACCACGCAAAAAAATGAGGTGCCACGCGGTATGGGCTGCGCCGAAGGGTGCACGCTGTGTGTCCATCGCATCGACCGCGGCAAGTTGCCTGCCTGCGTCGAGCGGTGCCCGAACCAGGCGCTTCTTTTTGGTGACCTCAACGATCCCACGAGCCCCATCCGTCGGCGGATGGCAGAGATTGGCGCTCGGGCGTTACGACCTGAGCTGCGCCTTGACCCAGCAGTGCGCGTTCACGGAGTGTGATCATGGCCAAATCGATGATTGCGCTGAACCACTATGCCCACGCTGTGCGTTTTTGGCAGCTAATGGGCGTTTGGTTACTTCTCATCGCTGGCGCAGCGGCTGCGTTCTTCTCTCTGGAACATTTTGGCCACGCGATAACAGGGATGACCAACCACATCGTCTGGGGATTTCCGCACGTAATCGCGATCTTTTTAATTGTTGCTGCCTCCGGGGTTCTCAACGTCGCTTCGATCGCCTCGGTTTTTGGCCGAACAGACTACAAACCCTACGCTCCCCTTTCGGCGTGGATGAGCATCGCGCTTCTCATTGGCGGCTTGGCGGTTTTGGTGCTCGACTTGGGTAAGCCAGACCGGTTGACGGTGGCGATGACGCACTTTAATTGGACGTCGATGTTTGCCTGGAACGTCTTTCTCTACACTGGCCTGCTGGCGCTAGCGGTCGTCTATCTCTGGACGATGTACGACAAGCGGGTGAGCGGCTGGAGCAGTGCTGCTGGCATCGCTGTCTTTCTCTGGCGCTTGGTGCTCACCAGTGGGACAGGGTTGATCTTTGGTTTTCTCGTTGGCCGCGAAGGGTACGGTACAGCGTTGCTGGCGCCAGCTTTCCTGGCGCTCTCCTTTGCGTGGGGGTGGGCGCTCTTCCTATTGGCCCAAGAGGGCGTTTCCCGCTGGGCAGGAGAACCCTCCGCAATGCTTGATGAGGCGCTCTTTACCCGTGCCCGGCAGCTCTTTGCCGTGTTTCTGGCCGCTGCCCTCTATTTCGTGGTCATTTACCACCTCACCAACCTCTACTTTGAACGCAACGCTGCATTTAGTCGCTTCCTCCTCTTTGCCGGTGGGGAATTTACTTTCCTCTTCTGGATTGGCTATCTGCTGCTCGGAGCGCTCCTGCCGCTGTGGTTGGTGCTGGGGATGGGTGACCGGGCGTCGGTGCGCTGGGCGGCGCTCCTCACAGTCTTTGGTGGTATCGCCTTTCTCTACGCTTTTATCATTGGCGGGCAGGCATGGCCGTTGCAGCCGTTTGTGGGGTACGAAGTGTTGTCTAGTGGCTTTGACGACGGCCAGGTGGCCATCTACCAACCCCACTGGCCAGAGGTATTGCTGGCGCTGGGCGGCATCGGAGTCAGTGGCTTGTTGATTACGCTGGCGGTACGGGTCTGGCCCTTTGTTCCGGTGCGCACATGACCGCAGCCTTCTACCTGGCTGCAGCCCACCAATCTTCCGGCAAAACGTCGGTAGCGATCGGCTTGGCTGCCTGCTGGGTGAAGGCTGGCGTGACAGTACAGCCCTTTAAGAAGGGCCCTGATTACATCGACCCATCGTGGCTCACGGCAGCAGCTGGACGGCCCTGCTACGTGGTCGATCCCTATCTTGAATCTTTCGCTGCGATTACCGATCGTTTTTGGCGCTACGCCAGCAGATGCGACGTTGCCTTTGTGGAGGGCAACATGGGGTTGCACGACGGCATAGCGCTTGATGGCAGCGACAGCAACGCTGCGGTGGCAGCTGCCCTTCGGCTTCCAGTTGTGCTGGTCTTTGATGCCAAAGGGTTGGCCCGTACTGCGGCTGCGCTTCTTTTGGGGCTTGCCCAGTTCGATTCCCGCCTTACCATTGCTGGGGTGATTCTGAACCGAGTGGCTACCCCGCGCCATGAAGCGAAATTGCGCGCGGCAATCGACCACTACTGTCCCTTCCCAGTCCTTGGGGCTTTGCCGGGGTTCGCAACCCCGTGGGTGACCGAACGCCACCTTGGTCTGATTCCGGCTGAAGAACTGGCCGAGAGGCGGGAGCAGGTGATCGACGCGTTGGCGGCGTGGGTTGCGGCCCACGTCGATACCTCCGCACTGCTCAAGCTAGTGACCGGGCCATCGGCCGGGGAAGCGGCCAGAGATCAGGTGCTCTCTCCTACCCCTGACGCACCAAAGAGGGATGAGGGGTTGTTGCACGCTCTGCCAAAAGGGGCAACTGCTCGGGAAACCCCGAATAATCCCGCGCTACAGCTGGTGGTTAACACTCTTGGCGAGCTGGTTGCGCAACCGATCGACCGGTACGAACCGCCTCGACCTTGGCGCCCGGTGTCGAGCGAACGTCGGTTGCGGTTGGCGATTGCCCGGGATGCAGCGTTTCACTTTTACTACGCTGAAGACTTGGCTGAGTGGTCGGCGCGGGGAGTCGAGCTTCTCTTCTTTGATACGCTGCGCGACCGTCGCCTGCCGCCGTGCGATGCGCTCTGGTTAGGTGGGGGGTTTCCGGAGAGTGCGGCACTGGCCTTGGCTGAGAACCAGGCGCTGCGCCAGGAGATTGCGGCGGCCTGTCGTGATGGTCTGCCGGTCTATGCTGAGTGCGGGGGGCTTCTCTACCTGGGTGAGTCGTTGGTAACCCATAGCGGCGAACAATTTCCGATGTGCGGTGTACTGCCTGGTTTTGCGGTGATGGAGGCTAAGCCGGTCGGACGCGGCTACCTCCACCTCGCTCCCCTTGACCACCCGTGGCATCAGGCAGCAGCGATCCCATCTGAGGTACGTGCGCACGAATTCCACCACGCCCGTTGGCACTGGTTCCCAGAGGCACCGCCCCCCCGCTATGCGTGGCGCGTAGTCCGAGGTTTTGGTATAGATGGCCATTTTGACGGCGCCTGCTGGTTTCGCGTGGTGGCCGGTTTTGCCCACCTGCGGTCCACCTTGGCCTGGTCATGGGTCGACGTCTTCCTGGGTTATTTTTCGGGAAATTTTCAGGCAGAATATCCCAACGTGGATGCTGACGCGGTGGAGGAGGTCTCGGATGGTTCCAAATGAGTGGTTTTTGCGTTACCCCCTCCATCCGGGGGAAGTGGCCCTGGTGGGGGCTGGCCCGGGCGATCCTGGCTTATTGACGGTGCGCGCGCTCTCTGTTTTAGCGCAAGCAGAAGTTGTCCTTTATGATAACCTCGTCTCGTCCGAAATTTTGGCGCTGTTGCCAGCAAACGCAGAGCGCCGCTTCGTGGGCAAGGAGCGCAGCCGACACCACCGAACCCAGGAGGAGATCATCGCCGACCTGATCCGTTTTGCCCGTGCCGGGCGGCGCGTGGTGCGGCTCAAGTCGGGGGATCCTTTCATCTTTGGCCGAGGCGGTGAGGAGGTTGAAGCCCTGGCTGCTGCCGGCATCCCGTTTCAGGTGGTGCCGGGGATCACCGCTGCGGTGGGCGCGGCTGCCTACAGCGGGATTCCGCTTACCCATCGCCGCTATGCCCATGCGTGCACCTTTGTCTCTGGCCACAGCCACAACGGCCGCGAGGAGGAGGAGATCGACTGGCGTGCGCTGGCCGCTCCGTTTCATACGGTGGCTTTCTACATGGGACGCCACCACCTTCCCGAGATCTGTGCCCGGCTGATCGCTGCTGGCCGCGATCCGGCCACACCAGCGGCGATCATCCAGAAAGCGACGACGCCGCAGCAGCGCATTGTTGAGGGTACCTTGGCCACGCTGCCAACGATCGCCGATCAGGAGGGGATCGGGGCGCCGTCAATCGTCGTGATAGGCGATGTGGTCCGCTGCCGCGCTACTTTAACTGAAGCTGCTCACGAGGTCGATGCTTTGCTCACCAGTTGATGTTCAACGGCGTAGACCGCCGCCGCTACGCGAGTGGGCAGATTGAGTTTGGCCAAAATATGGCGAACATGCAGTTTCACCGTATCGGGTGAAATCCCCAGAAGACGGGCGATCTGTTTGTTGCTCATCCCTTGAGCGATGAAGGAGAGGATCTCGACCTCGCGGTCGGTAAGCTGTTCAATGAGGCCAATTCGCTGCGCCTTCTGCTCATTGCGCGCAAAAAGGGCCGGGATCTGCGCACTCATTCCCGGGGCAACCACCAGCTCGCCGCGGGCAGCGCGGCGGATCGCATCCAGAAGGTCGTCTGGGTCCATCGACTTGAGAAGGTAGCCACTTGCGCCCAGGCGCAGGGCTTCAGCAAGATCGTCGGTATCTTCGCTCATCGTCAGCACGACGAAGCGAAGCTGCGGCAGCCGCGCCTTCGCCTCCTTGAGTAAGGCAAGTCCGCTTTTGGCGCCGATGCGGATATCGACGAGCACCAGGTCAGGTGAGAGGTCCTCGAGGGCAGCTAGTGCCTTGTCAGGATCGGCAAAGGTGGCGAGCACCGTCATTTTGCCGGCAGGGGAGGTAAGAAGGTCACGCAGCGCACTTCGGCAAAGGGCATGGTCTTCGATGATCACCACACGGGGTGTCAGTTCGGTCATGGTTGGCCTCCAGAATGGACAAAGGGGAGGGTGACCTGCACGGTCGTTCCCTCTCCTGGGGAAGAGTCAATCGTTAATGTGCCGTTTAAGAGCGCCACCCGCTCCTTCATGAGCTTCAAACCAAAGGAGGCGGAGGCTGGTTCGTTGGCGATGAACCCCTTGCCATCATCACAGATGGTCAATTGTAGTCCGCCCGCGGTCCGTTCGAGGGTGATCGCCACGTGGCGGGCATCGGCGTGTTTGCGAATGTTGTGCAAAGCTTCTTGAACGATTCGGTAGAGCTGTTCGCAGCGCAAGGGGTCGTTGGAAAGTTGCGCTGGGTTCAGGGTAACCTGCAGGCGTGTCTGCGGGCAGGCAGACTGGAAGTCGCGAAAAAGCCCTTCCCAGTCGGGTTGCGAGCTGGGATGGTTGCTGCCAAACTGCTGGATGAGGCTGCGCACCTCTTGCTGCGCCGCTTTGAGCGATTGGTCAAGTTCGCCCATCTTGGTTCGTATCGTAACATGTGGCTCAGCATCGTCGCTAGGAGTGGGTATGAACCGCAGCAACTGTTGCAGCAGGTTGACGGTCATGCGCGCGTAGGTAAGCCGTTGCGCCAGACCATCGTGCAGTTCCGCGGCCAACAGGTGTTGCAGACGCATCGCCCACAGTTGGGCCTGTTCTTGCTCAAGCCGCAGGTTTTCCAGCGCTAACCCGAGAAGCAGCCCAAGAGGGCGCAGCAGCGGCATCCAGTTGTTGGTCGTTGGCGGGGTGGGAAAGAAGAGGGTGAGGACACCAACCGACTGGCCATGGTAGTCGATCGGTACCGCCACTGGCCAGGGGTGGGAGGAAGTCGAAGCGGAACCAGCCAACTCGCCGCGGGCGATCGGGCAGTTTTCCGAGTTGGTCGTCACACAGTCGCTGGCCAACGTCTCGGCACATACTCCGCAGATCGGGTTGATCGCTTCATGGTGGATCGCCGCCTCGGTTAATCCGGCGGCAGCAACTAGGCCGATCTCTCCCCCGGTGGGGGATTTTGCCCGGATCACGCCACCGGATGCACCAGTAAGCGCCAGGATATCGTGCAGGAACGTTTCAACCGCACGATGCGAGGCGGGAAGCATGAGCACGAAATCGTCTCCTCCTTGTGGGGTAGGTCCCTCGCAGGTGATTGCCCGAAAGAGATAGTAAGGCTACCCGATGTAGGTATAGGATGGGATATAGTAATATAAAAATAGCCAAATTAGAATAGGCTTGTTGTGCACCAAGGAACGGGCATGGAGATCGATCGCGACTATCTAGATCCAACCATCACCGATGGGGTTAAGAAGACGACCTGTTACATGTGCGCCTGCCGCTGCGGCATTCAGGTCCATGTGCGCGGGGGTAAGATCCGCTACATCGAAGGCAACCCCGACCATCCGCTTAATGCGGGCGTGATCTGTGCCAAGGGCGGCTCCGGGATCATGAAGGAGTATTCACCGGCGCGGCTCACCAAACCGTTACGCCGCAAGCCAGGCGCTGAACGCGGAACCGCGCAGTTCGATGAGATCAGCTGGGAAGAGGCCTTTGATCTCCTTACCGATCGGCTGCAACGGATCCGCAGCACTGACCCGAAGCAGTTCGCCCTCTTTACCGGCCGCGACCAGATGCAGGCGCTAACGGGCCTCTTTGCCCGCGAGTATGGTACGCCCAATTACGCCGCCCATGGCGGCTTTTGTTCGGTCAATATGGCGGCTGGGATGATCTACACCATTGGCGGCTCGTTCTGGGAGTTTGGCGGGCCTGACCTTGAGCGGGCCAAACTCTTTGTGATGATCGGTACCGCTGAAGACCACCACTCCAACCCCCTCAAACGCCACATTTCGGCCTTTAAGCGGCGCGGCGGCCGGTTTATCGCCATCAACCCTGTGCGCACCGGCTACGCGGCGATTGCTGACGAATGGATCCCCATCCGCCCTGGCACCGATGGGGCGCTCTTTTTGGCGCTGATGCGTGAGCTGATCGACAAGGGGCTACATGACGTCCCATTCCTGATTGACTACACCAACGCCGCTTTTCTGGTGGATGTTACCCCCGGGTCAGCCGAGGAGGGGCTCCTGATTCGCCATCCGGAAGGGGATCCAATCAACCCGTTGCGGCCGCACAACTTCTCGTGGTGGGATACCGCCACCGGGCGCTGGGTGCCCGACCATACCCCTGGCGCAGTTCCTGCACTTACCGGGACATTTACGCTACCAGATGGCCGGCGCGTCAAACCGGCATTCCAGCTTCTTCTTGAGCGGTTGGAGCCGTGTACGCCCGAGTGGGCAAGTACGATCACCGGTATCCCTGCTGAACGGATCGTTCGGCTGGCGCACGAGATGGGGGTGGTTGCCCGCGATTTCCAGATTGAACTTCCGATCTCGTGGACCGACTGGTGGGGGCGGCACCATGACCATGTGATCGGCCGACCGGTGGCCTTTCATGCGATGCGCGGTCTGGCAGCTCACTCAAACGGTTTTCAGACGATTCGCGCGCTGGCACTGTTGATGTCCCTCCTTGGAACGATCGACCGGCCAGGGGGCTTTCGCCATCGCGCCCCCTACCCGCGAGCGGTTCCCCCCAATGCCCGGCCGCCAAAGGGGCCAGAGGCGATTGCGCCCAATCAACCCCTCAAATCGCCGCCGCTTGGGTGGGTTGAATTCCCCGAAGATCTCTCTGTGGATGGCAATGGCCAGCCGCTGCGCATCGACAAGGGTTTTTCATGGGAGCATCCGCTTTCGGCCCACGGGTTGATGCACAACGTGATCACCAACGCCTGGCGCGGCGACCCCTACCCGATCGATACGCTCTTTCTCTTTATGGCCAACATGGCCTGGAACTCAAGCATGAACACCTCGGCGGTGCGCCAGATGCTCACCGACAAGCGCCCCGACGGGGAGTACAAAATCCCTTTCTTGGTCGTCTGCGATGCTTTTTATTCGGAGACGGTTGCCTTTGCCGACCTGGTGTTGCCTGATACCACCTACCTTGAACGGTACGACTGCCTCTCCATGCTCGACCGACCCATCTCCGAGTTTGACGGGCCGGTCGACGCGTGTCGCGTTCCGGTGGTTGCACCGCCGCCCGGCTGCAGACCCTTCCAGGAGATTTTGCTTGAACTGGCAGCGCGGCTCAAGCTTCCAGCGTTTACCAATCCTGACGGGACGCGCAAATACCGCAACTACCCCGATTTCATTGTGAACTTCCAGACCGGTCCAAACTCTGGAATCGGCTTTTTGGCTGGGTGGCGCGGCACGAATGGCGAGAAGGCGTTGCGCGGCGAGCCCAACCCCAACCAGTGGAAAGCGTACGAAGCCAACGGCTGCTTCTTCCACTACGAGCTGCCACCAGGGTTGCAATACATGCGCAACTGGAACCGTGACTACCTCAAGTGGGCCCAAGAGGTTGGGTTGCGCCGCGATTTCGATCCGATCGTGATCCACCTCTATTCGGAGATCCTGCAGCGCTTCCGGTTGGCTGCCGAAGGGCGCCGCCCAGGTCGGCAACCGCCCGAAGAGCTGCGCGAGCGGGTGCGAACCTTCTTTGACCCCCTGCCGTTTTGGTATGCACCGCTTGAGGATGAGCATACCGACCCCAACCGCTTCCCGCTGCGGGCAGTGACCCAGCGACCGATGGCGATGTACCACTCGTGGGATTCGCAGAACGCCTGGCTGCGCCAGATCCACACCTACAACTACCTCTACGTTCATCCGCGCACGGCCAAGGCTGCTGGCATCCCAGATGGGGGGTGGATGTGGGTCGAGTCGCGCTGGGGCAAAGTGCGTTGCCTCTGTCGCTACAGCGAAGCGGTGGAGCCGGGCACAGTGTGGACATGGAACGCGATCGGCAAGGCCTCTGGGGCGTGGAACCTAGCGCCCGATGCGGACGAGAGTCGGCGAGGGTTTCTCCTCAACCACTTGATTACCGAGGAGCTCCCCTTTGCCGAAGGGACGATCTCAAACTCCGACCCGATTACCGGGCAGGCCGGCTGGTTTGATGTGCGGGTGAGGATCTACCCAGCAGGGGGTGGCGAACCCGAGATGAGCTGGCCGCAATTTGCCCCGATGCCGGAGTCGATCCCTGGAATGGCGCCGCGTCCAACCGGTCAGATCGCCTATTCGACCCAGATGCCCTCGGTAACCGCCCACGGTACGCAACCCTAACCCAAGGAGACGATGGTGGCCAAACAACTTGCTTTGGTGATCGACCTCAACGTCTGTGTCGGGTGCCACGCCTGCGTGACCAACTGCAAGCAGTGGAACACCTCGGGAAGTGCCGGACCGCTGGCCGACCTTAACCCATACGAGGCTGGCCCCACCGGCACTTTCTTTAACCGAATTCTGACTTACGAGGTAGGCAGCTTCCCCGAAACGGAAGTGATCCACTTTCCGAAATCGTGTATGCACTGCGAAGAGGCCCCATGCGTTCCGGTCTGCCCGACCGGGGCCTCCTATAAACGCGAGAGCGACGGGATCGTGCTCGTCGACTACGACAAGTGCATCGGCTGCAAATACTGTTCGTGGGCCTGCCCCTATGGGGCGCGTGAATACGACGAAGTGCGCAAGGTGATGACCAAGTGCACCCTGTGCGTTGATCGCATCTACGATGAGTCGCTGCCGCCAGAACGGCGCAAACCAAGCTGTGTGCTTGCCTGCCCGGCCGGAGCGCGCCTATTTGGCGATATCAAGGACCCCGATTCTGAGGTCTCCGTTGCGATCCGCGAGCGCGGGGGCTTTACCTTGATGCCTGAGCTGGGGGCGGTACCGGCCAACCACTATCTGCCACGCCGCAAGCAGACGATCGACGTTTCGCCCGAACGGGTTCACCGCTGCGCTGACCCGACGCGCATTGCCGGTGCCCCGCACCAGGCTGGCTTGGAACCGATTGCGGAGGAGTTGAACTAATGCGTCCTGCCTTTTCTGTGATCTTTTTGACAACCATGATCGGTGCCGGTCAGGGGCTTTTTGTGTGGGCCTACCTCACCTCGTTGGTTGCTTCTGCTGAGAAGCTCTCGTCATCCTTTCTCATTGTTGCCGGGGTGGTGACGATGGTGCTCTTGGCCCTTGGACTAGTTGCCTCCTTTTTCCATCTTGGTCACCCCGAACGGGCATGGCGGGCAGTAACCCGCTGGCGGACGTCGTGGCTGTCGCGTGAGGTAATCGCGCTGCCGCTCTTTGGTGCTACAGTATTCTTCTGGACGATCGCCATCTGGCAGCAGAGCCCGTCAGCGCCGACGATCGGCGCTGTGGCCCTCGTGCTGGCTTTCGTTCTCTACGTCTGCACTGGGATGATCTACGCCGCGGTGAAAATTTTGCGCGAGTGGTCGCATCCGCTTACCGTGGCCAACTTCATCGTCATTGGGCTTGCTTCTGGGTCAATCCTGGCGACGCTCCTTGCCCAATGGTTGGCTCCGGCTGTTGCTGCACCGCTGCGCACGCTCGCTATGTGGCTGCTGGCTGTGGCGGCCATCATGCGCGGTTACGCGATGTGGCGTAACGCCCATTTGCCGCCGTGGAAATCCGCACGGGCGATCGGTGTGCACCACCAGCGGGTGCAGCAGCGCAGTCAAGGAGCGATGGGGGGGTCCTTCAATACCCGCGAATTCTTCCACGGCCAGAGCGAAGAGGTCGTCGAACGGGTCCGCTGGGCAGCGTTGGGTGGCGGCTTTGCGCTCCCGTGGCTCCTTCTTGCACTGGGCGCACCGGCCCTTCTTGCCCTGCTGAGCCACTACTTAGGGCTCCTTGCCGAACGGTGGTATTTCTTTGCCGAAGCAAAACACCCGCAAAATCTCTACTATCAAACAGTAGGCTGATCCGGTTTTGCTCCACGGAGGATGCGCCCCGTAAGGGGCGTTTTTTTTAGGGAAAGAGGCAGCAAAAGAGTAGTAGGTTAGGGCGTTACAACCCGTTCCAGATAGCGGGCGCGAAGAAGCAACCGTTTCTGCGCCGGGTCATCGGAATCGCGGAAGGGGTCGCGGGTGTGGAGCACGTTGTTGCAGATAAGCCCCATTCCGGGCAGAAGACGCGCGCGAACCACGAAGGGGTTGGCCGGATCGTCGAGAAAAGCGCGTAGCGCCGCCTGTGCTGCCTGGATCGCTGGATTGTCGGCCCAGATGATGTTACGGGAGCGGGCTGTGTACCGCATCACCAACTGGTGTTGACCAGTGCTGTCGATCTCCCAGCGAAAAACAGGGCCTCTGCTTTCCCCGCGCGGATTGCCGTCGGGGTCGCGTCCAGGCGGAATGGTCATTGCGTGGTCAGCAAAGAGGGCCTGGGCCAGACGGGGATCCTGGCGGTAGAGAGTGTAGAGGGCCAAGCGCGGGTCGAGGAGCCGATTTTCACCCCCCTCGACGGCTGGGCGAACGCAGTGCAGGATCAACCCGCGGACCGTTCGATCCGGCGCGTTGTAGTACCCATCGGTATGCCACTGGATCGGTTTCTCGCTGTAGGGAATGTAGCGCGCCCGTTCCCCTTCGTGATGAACGGCGATCGGGGTGATGCCGTCGTCATCGGACAAAAGATTATCGTCGAGCGAATAGAGGCCAAAAGCAGCGCCCACGGCACGCACGATCTCTTTGGGTGGGAGCGGCGCGTCGGTGGTATAGAAGGCGAACTGGTACCGGGTGATCAGGGAGAGAATCGCTTGCCGCTCGAATGGGTGGATGGCGAGCGGATCGGCAATCGGTACAATCAGCTCCTTCGGATCGACTGGATAGTGGTCAGTGAGTGCCGCTGCCCGCTGGGCGAAGGCGGCTAAGGGCAGCGGACAGCACGAAGTGGTCATGCCATCACGCCTCGTTCATCATCTTCCAGTAGAGGTACTTCAACATCGCGGCGCTACCGGCGATGATCGAAATGAGCGACAGGAACGACCCCACAGCAAGCGTCGAGATACCGGTGATCCCCTGACCGAAGGTGCACCCCATTGAGAGAATCCCCCCAACGCCCATTAAGACAGCACCGACGAGGTGGTTGATGAGGTCGCTGCTGTTGGCAAACCACTCCCAACGAAAGGTGCTGCTGGTGAGCGCGTACAGGAGCGAGCCGACAAGGACACCGATCACGGTCATGATTCCGACGTTGAGGCGGTTGACTTCACCGGGCGCCTGTAGGTAGTAGAGGAGGTCGGCTGCCGGGGCAATGAAGGTGAGCGATTGGGTGTTGACCCGGCTAAGCGGCTGGTCGGCAAATTCGGCATACTCGCGCCAAGTAGAGCCGGTAGTGGTGCTGCCGGTGAGCCACCAGACAAAGGCTACTGCTAGGCCAATCACGATCGATGCCACAACCAGATCGCGATTGGATCGGAAATCGGGCGACAGGAAAGCAAAGAGAAGGAGCGCCCCGGCCACTACTGCACCGACGGCGTAGTGGGCAATGGGGTTCGTCGTTCCCAAGAGGGTGCGAGCCAGCTCCTGCGGTCCAGCAAGGGAGATGGCGGTGCGCGACAGCCACGGTTCGAAAAGGAGAGCATAGCCCCCGCCCCAGGTGAGCCAGTAGGCAACGGCCCCCATCACCACAAGAACGACCAGCGACTTGAGGTTGCCGCCCCCAATGCGCACAACGGTCTTGTTCCCGCAGCCGCTGGCCAGGGTCATGCCGATTCCAAAGAGAAAGCCGCCCAGAATGTGGCGCAGCCAGACCAGTTGGTTTGAGCGGTAGGGGGGGAAGGTTCCCTCGTTGAGGTTGACCCCTTGGCTTGCTTCAACCGCGATCGTTCCCAGAATGGCTACGGCAATGGCCAAGAACCAGCCGCGCAGGCGGGAGAGATCACCCATGTTGACCCAGTCGGAAACAGCGCCCATCGTGCAGAAGTGACTCTTTGCCGCGACGAAACCGACCGCTCCTCCTGCGGCCAAGGCACCGAGCATGACGGTGTTGTGAATCGACCAATCCATGTGGGGCTCTCCTCCAGTTTCAGCATGTACCCAGAATGGCTACGGCATCAGATGAAAAGGTTGATATCTGCTTCACCGGCAAATTCAAAGTAGGTGGCCGCACCGCCCAGTTCGATCCCGTCGATAAAGTCGTTGGGGTTCATGTCAAAGAGGTCGATCGTCATCTGACAGGCGATGAAACGCACCTCCAGCTCGCGGCAGAGGTTACGCAGCTCTTCGATCGAGGCAACCCCTTTTTTGGCGATCTTCTGCTTCATCATTGCCGTGGCCATCGCCTCCATGCCGGGCAGCGCCTGCACAAGCACTGGCATTGGGATGGGCATCGGCATGGCTGGGTTAGCCAGCGGGGTAACCCGCAGCTCGCTTAGATCCTTTTTAAGCAGTGCCAGACCATAGAAGGTAAAGAAAATCGCAACCTCATAGCCAAGGGAAGCGGCTGTCGAGGCCAGAATAAATGGCGGGTAGGCCCAGTCAAGCGTCCCCTTGGTCGCAATGATTGCCAGTTTTTTGCTCATGGTGAAGTCCCTCCAGTAGCTAGCAGCCGGTCTGCTCGAAGCAAGCCGGCGCTAGGCGGTTTTTGTTACGACTTCTTCAGGAAGAAGACAAAAGCGTTGCCCTCTTGTCCCGACTGGAGCAACTGGTTCCCAGTCTGTTTGGCAAAGGCCTCCATGTCTTTTACGGAACCAGGGTCAGTGGCGATCACTTTTAGTACTTGACCCGAGCTCATGCCAGCAAGGGTTTTTTTGGTCTTGACAATCGGCAGCGGACAGTTGAGGCCGCGGGCGTCGAGTTCCTGGTCGAAGTGCATCGTAGGGCTCCTTTCAGTAGGTAGTGAAACAGATCCCGATCATAAATGGGTCTTTAGGTCAGATCAATTACCTACGGGGCATGTTTTTATCCCCCATCTGGGTATTGGGGAGCGCCTCTTTGGGTGGCAGGCAGGGGCGCGTTGATGTGGTACGGTTACTTCTCCCTAACGAGGAGACGATAATGTATCAGGTGGATGAGACAGGTCGGATCCCTTTTGCCCATGCGATCCGCTATGTGGTAAACGAACAGCAGCCCCTTTTTTGTGTCGTTCCGGTCTTCCCCGACTGCATCGAGGATGAAGAGGTGCGCGCTGAAGGGGCCAAGGTCTTTATCCTTGCCCCTGACGAGGAGAGCGAGTGGGTGCTGCTCTTTGTGGCCGGCCCCTTTTTTACCTCGGCCTATGTCGCCCACGAGCGGCTGCGGCCCAACGAGGTGCCTGAATTAGTGGCCGACTTGAGCTTTATACCCACCTGGCTCAATGAGGAGTGGCTCGAATTGCCGATCCAGGTGCTGATCCAGAAACTGGCGCAGGCAGCTGACCTTGACGCCGAGATTCCCGACTACGAAAATGCCCGGCGGCGGCGCGCGCGCAGCGGTACCACCTTCCCAGAAGCCTTCGTAGGGAAGAAGCCCTCCGTCGAGTTCTGACTGGCAGCGCTTCGATTGGCAAGCAGCTTTAGCAACGCGGAACCCTGCCGTGCGCCTGCAGCGGTGGAGCGTTTTGTCAAACGGTGTGCGATCTGGCCGAGAGAAGCACGAGGTTGTCGCGGTGAATGAGCTCCGGTTCGTCAAGGTAGCCAAGAATGGCTTCGAAGCGCTGGCTCGGCTGGCCAGCGATGCGGGCCACCTCGTGCGCCGGATAGTTGATCAGGCCGCGCGCAACTTCGCGGCCGTCGGGAGCCCGGCACGAGACGACAGCGCCGCGGGGAAAGTCCCCTTCACAGCGGGTAACCCCTACTGCCAAGAGGCTTTTTCCGGCGGTCAGTGCCTCTACTGCCCCTTCGTCAAGCCAAAGGGTACCGGCCGTCTTGAGATGGTCGGCAAGCCACTGTTTACGGGCAGCTAGGGGGGTAGCGCGCGCCTTAAGCCAGGTACCCAGCGCTTCGCCGCGAGCAAGCCGTTCGATCACCTGCGGTTCGCGACCAGCGGCGATCACCGTGTGCGCACCGCTGCGACTTGCCCGCTCGGCGGCACGTACCTTGGTGATCATTCCCCCTTTGCTAAGTCCCGTACCTGCTCCACCCGCCATCGCTGCCAGACGGGGATCATCTGCCTCAGCCTCTGGAACAACGGTTGCCGTTGGCTCTTTGCGCGGGTCAGCGGTAAAGAGTCCCGGCTGGTCGGTTAGAATAAAAAGCACGTCGGCATCGATGGCGTTGGTTACCAACGCAGCCAGGGTATCGTTGTCGCCAAACTTGATCTCATCGGTGACAATCGTGTCATTTTCGTTGATCACCGGCACCACCCCCATAGCCAAGAGGGTGGTCAGCGTCGATCGGGCGTTCAGGTAGCGGGTTCGGTCGGCAAAGTCATCATGGGTAAGCAGAATCTGGGCAGTATGGCGGCCATGGGTGCGAAAGGCCTCTTCCCATGCTTGGACAAGCGCTGCTTGCCCCACTGCTGCGGCCGCTTGAAGGAGTGGCAAGGACTTGGGTCGTTCAGCCCAGCCAAGCCGCTCCATTCCTGATGCGATTGCCCCCGATGAGACGATGCACACACTGCGTCCTTCAACAATAAGCGCTGCAATCTGCCTGGCCCAATCGGTCAGTCGCCCGTGGTCAAGGCCGCTGCCATTGTTGGTGATAAGCGCACTGCCTAACTTGACAACGATCCGCCTGCTGGCAGCGATAGCCGGGCGGGCCACCTCTGGTTTTCTGCTCTCTGTCACCTTTGCTCTCCGCATGGCATTGGCTGTGCGGCGGTGGCAAGGTCAAGGGCGGCTTCCCCCACTGTTGTCGGCGTTTCCATCGTCTTTGTGGCCTTGGCCTCATCGATTGCCTGCTGAAGTGCAACGACCAGCTCGCGACACCCTTCGCCTGTGGCGGCACTGATCGCCATCCAGCGGGGCACCGGGCCAAAGCGGGCCAGGAAGTCGGCGTAGCGGGCGGCCCGCTCCTCGACCGGAATCAGGTCGATTTTGTTGAAAACGAGCCAGCGCGGCTTGCGATAAAGCGCCTCGTCGTAGCGGCGCAACTCTTCAACGATCGCCTGGGCGTCGCGCACTGGGTCGGCGTTAGGGTCAAGTGGCTGAAGATCGACTAGATGAAGAAGCAGCGCAGTGCGCTGCAGGTGGCGCAAAAAACGGTGCCCCAGCCCCGCCCCTTCGCTGGCCCCTTCGATCAGGCCGGGGATGTCAGCAACAACGAAACTCTTGTCGATGTCAGTACGCACTACCCCTAGGTTGGGGGTGAGGGTCGTAAAGGGGTAGTCGGCCACTTTTGGCCGCGCAGCGGAGATCTGGCGAATAAGCGTCGATTTGCCCGCGTTGGGAAGCCCCAGTAGCCCAACATCGGCGATCAGCCGCAGTTCCAGTTCCAGCAGTTTGTGTTCGCCTGCCTCCCCACGTGTGAATTGGCGGGGAGCGCGGTTGGTGCTCGATTTAAAGTGAATGTTCCCCAGTCCGCCGCGACCGCCACGGGCAATCAGTACCCGTTGGCCAGGATGGGCCAGGTCGGCAATCACGGCACCAGTTTCGGCATCGCGCACGACCGTGCCAACTGGTACGCGAACGATCAGATCAGCGCCTGCTGCTCCATACTGATCGCGGCTTCGGCCCGGCTCGCCGTTCTGGGCACGAAAGATCCGGGTGTAGCGGAAATCGACCAGCGTGTTAAGGTTGGGGTCGGCTTCAAAGTAGATGCTGCCGCCACGGCCGCCATCGCCACCGCTGGGCCCCCCTTTGGGAACATATTTTTCCCGCCGGAAGGAGGCACAGCCATCCCCCCCTTTGCCAGCGATCACCTCGATGCGCGCTTCGTCAAAAAACTTCATCCGTTACCCCACAGCGTCGCGACGAAGCGCGCAGCGGCTTAGCCGTTTTGCAGCGGCCGAACAGTAACGAAACGGCGCTGTTTCGGCCCTTTGACGACGAACTCAACCACCCCATCGGTCAAGGCAAAAAGGGTGTAGTCCTTGCCGCGGCCGACATTTTCGCCGGGATGGAACTGGGTGCCACGCTGGCGCACGATGATGTTGCCGGCGCGCACAAACTGACCGCCGAAACGCTTAACACCAAGCCGTTTCGATTCGGAGTCACGGCCGTTGCGCGAGCTTCCGCCTGCTTTTTTATGTGCCATTGTCTTTTCTCCTTACGAAATCAAGCCTCGATCGCATCGATGCGAATCTCGGTGAAATTCTGCCGGTGGCCTTGCCGTTTCATGTAGTGTTTGCGCCGACGCATCTTAAAGATGCGCACTTTGGGATGGCGGCCGTGGGCCAGTACCGTGGCTTTGACCGCCGCTCCTGGCACGAGCGGCGCACCCACTTTGACCGCTTCGCCGCTGCCTACCAACAACACATCGGTAAGCGTTAGCGTTGCACCCACTTCTGCCGGTATCTGTTCTACTTTGATCTTTTCGCCGACGGAAACGCGATACTGCTTGCCGCCGGTTTTTATGACCGCATACATGGCGCTGCTCCAGTGTGAGACAAAAGGACGAAAGAACAGATGATTATATCGGGAGAAGGAGATAGCGTCAATGACCCGCCCCTTGCCAGCAGCAATAGCCGCCAGCCGGTCCTCCTTCCGGGCCCAGTTCGATGACCCAGTCGGCATGGCGCAGAAAATCGGGGTCGTGTTCGGCCGCAATCACCGTATGACCAGCATCGCGCAGGTTAAAGAGGATCAGCAGCAGCCGCTCGATGTCGGCAAAGTGTAGCCCCGTCGTTGGCTCGTCAAGTAGAAAAAGGGTAGGTCGATGTGTCGGTTTGGCCAGCGCCGCGGCCAGCCTGAGTCGTTGTGCCTCGCCACCGGAGAGCGTTGGGGCCGGTTGGCCAAGCGGCAGGTAACCCAGGCCAAGGTCGTCGAGTACGCGCAAGATGCGCGCAATTGCTGGGTGGGCATCGAAGTAGGGGCGCGCCTCATTCACCGAGAGCTGCAGTACCTCGGCCAGGTTTAGCCCGCGGTAGCGGATCTCTAGGGTTTCGCGGTTAAAGCGCGCCCCGTGGCAGCTTGGGCACGGTTCGCTCACCGGCGGTAAGAACTGCATCTGCACCCGGCGCCACCCTTCGCCTTGGCAGACTTCGCAACGCCCACCGCGCAGATTGTACGAAAAGCGCGCCGCGGTGTAGCCCCGTTTTCGCGCTTCGGGCGTCTGAGCAAAGAGCTCGCGCAGCAGATCCATCACGCCAGTGTAGGTGGCTGGCGTCGACCGAGGGGACGTACCGATTGGGCTCTGGTCAATGACAAGCACCCGGTGCCAGGGCAGCGCTTTGCTGCCCGCTGGTTGATCCGATTCTTCGGCCACTGTTCCGATGCGTAACTGCCCCCAGCGGGGGTCGCCTTCGCCTGCGCGGTTCAGTTGGGTGCGCACAAGCGGCAGCAACGCGTGGAAAAGGAGCGAGGACTTCCCCGCCCCCGAAACGCCGGTCACAGCAACCAGGTGGCCTATCGGGTAACAGACCGGATCCCCTTTAAGGGTGTGGACAGTAGCACCGACGTGCCACAGTGCCGGAGTTGTCGCCGCCACAGCGCGGGCGGACGCAGTAAGATCGAGCGGCTGACGCAGATAGCGACCGGTCGGCGTTAAGGCAGCGGCAAGCCCAACGAAATCGCCCTGATAGACCAGTTCGCCGCCTGCCGCACCGGCCCCAGGGCCGATCTCGACCAGATGGTCGGCAGCGCGCATCAGTAGAGCGTCGTGGTCGACGACCACCACCGTGTTGCCGGCGTCGCGCAGACGGGTCAGCGCGGCGATGAGTCGATCGGTGTCGCGCGGATGGAGCCCAGCCGAGGGTTCGTCAAGAAGATAGAGAAGACCAGCAAGGGGGTTGGCGAGCTGACTAGCAAGCCGAACCCGCTGCCGCTCGCCCATCGATAAGGTGCGGCTGCTGCGGCTTAGCGCCAGATAACCAAGCCCCAGCGCAACCATCTGGGCCAGCCGCTCACCAATTAACAGCAAAATCGGCCGCGCCACCGGGTGCTCGCCCCACTGGCGTTGCCAGCCAGTGACCACATCGGCCAGGACCGCAAGCGGCAGCGCTTCGACTTCGGGTAGCGTCCGTCCGTCAAAGCGGACCGCTCGGGCCAACGGGTTGAGCCGTGTCCCAGCGCACGCCGGGCAGACAAGGGAGCGGTCTTCCCCATTTTCCGCCCCTTTGCGGCTGCTGTCTGGGCGGATCTCACCCAGTCCATCGCAGGTCGGGCAGGCTCCGGCGGGGTGGTTGAAGGAGAGGTGGCGTGGTTCAAGGGTCGGCGCACGAAAGGCACAGATCGGGCAGCTTGGTTGGGTGGAAAAGCGCTCGGTTGCCGCACGGTCGATCCCAAGGACGACTACCGTTCCCTGGCCCACCGTCAGGGCGTGCTCCAGACTATCGGTAAGCCGTGTTGCCTGTTCGGGAGCGATACGCAACCGGTCGATGGTCAATGCAGCCTCCTCGGGCAGCGGGCCGTAGAGGGTATCGAGATCGCGAAAGCTCCCTTCAAACCACAGCCGAGTGTAGCCTGCGGCACGAAGCGCCTCGACGGTGCGTAGTGGCTCGGCAAGCGCATCGTGCGGCACAAGGAGCGCGACCCGCTCGCCAGCAAAGGCAGTGGCGATTCTTTCGCGAATCGCAGCAAGAGGCTGAACCTCCAGCGCCACCTCGGGGTGATTGGGGCAGTGCGGGGTGCCAAGGCGGGCAAAGAGAAGGCGCAGCGCCTCGGTGACCTCACTCATCGTCCCAACCGTCGACCGCTGGGCGGCATAGACGGTGTGTTGGCTAATTGCAACCGCTGGGCGCAAGCCGCTGATCCAATCGACCTCGGCCCGCGGCAGCAGATCGAGCCACTGACGCGCAGTAAGCGACAGCGCCTCCAGGTAGCGGCGCTGCGCCTCAGCATAAAGGGTATCGAAAGCAAGCGAGGACTTCCCTGAGCCGGAGACCCCGGTGATCACGATAAGGCGCCCTTCGGGAAGATCGAGCGAAAGGTTTTTAAGGTTGTGGGTGCGGGCGCCGCGGATGGTGATCATTGGTGGAGGATTTCATCATGTCGTTCTCTTTTGGTCGTGAGGCTCATCCGGCGCCAACCGGGTGATGATTGCTTCCGTCAGCGCCGCGAAATCCTCCGCGCCGCGGCTTTTCGGCGCATAGACGCGGATCGGTTTGCCCGCGGCCATCGCTTCAGCCAGCCGAATGTCGTTGCGGATCGGGGGCAGCAGTTTCGTCGCGCCGAATTCGTGCGCGACTCTGCCGGTCACGGCGCGGTGCTGGCGCACATGTTCGGCGGCCATGGTCGGCACGAAACCGAGGATCTTCATCGCCCGGTTGTAGCGCGTCATGACCGTAAACAGCACGCGGACGAGTTGGCGCATGCCCTCGAAGGAGAGGTGATGCGGCACATAGGGCACCAGCACGTGCGTGGCGGCCAAGAGCGCATTCAGCAACAGCACATCGAGCGAAGGCGGCGTGTCGATGACCAGACAGTCGAAGCGTTCGGCCAGGCCCTCGGCGGCGATCGCTTCGCGCAGGCGTAGGCCGTTGCGGCTGCCCGTACCGTGGTCGAAGCGCGGGTCGGCCGGGGCGAGCCAGAGGTTGGCGACTGCCGTCTCGATGATGGCGTCGGTAAGCCGCGCCGCCGGATCGACGAAGAGCCGGTGCACCGCCGTCCCGCCAGCGCCGACTTTCACGCCCAGGCCCACCGCGCAATGGCCTTGCGAGTCGAGGTCGATGAGCAGCACGCGCCGCCCGCGTGCGGCGAGCTCGGCGGCGACATTGACCGCTACCGTGGTCTTGCCGGTGCCGCCCTTGCGGTTGGAAACGACGATGGCGTACATGGATTAAAACAACTCGATGGCCGGCCGGCTGTCCTGCTCGACCGCCTGGCCGGTCACCTGGCCGTGGGTGACGTGCTGGGCGTGCATCACATAGCCGGCCTTCAGTTCCTCGATCTTGTCCTCCAGCGCTGGCCAGTCGGCGTTGTGGGCCTCGAGTGCGCTGCTCACCTGCCGCGCGTGCTCGGCCAGCTGGTCGAGCGCGAAACGCACCTGCTCGATCTGCTGGCGCGAGACGTCCTGGAACTGCATCTGGCCTAAGGCGTTGAGGATGTTTTCGTGGATCGCGGCCATCGCCCGGTGCGATTCCTGCACGACCCGGGCGAGATAACTCCCCACCTCCTCGAAGGCGCGGTTCATCGCCGCCAGATCGTCGGCGATCGCCTGCACCTGGCGGGTCTCCTCTTCGGTGCGCGCCGCCGAGACGATGCCGGAGAGGTTCTGCTCGACGTGCTCGGTCATCGCGGCGATCGCCTGGTCGATCTCCTGGGTGGCGGACTCGGTCTGCTGGGAGAGCTTGCGCACCTCATCGGCGACGACGGCAAAGCCCCGCCCCGCCTCGCCGGCGCGCGCCGCCTCGATCGCGGCGTTGAGCGCCAGCAGGTTGGTCTGCTGGGCGATCTCGCGGATGATGCGGGTGAGCCCCCCGAGCTGCTTGACCTGGACGAGCACCTCGGCGATGCGCTGCCCGTCCTCGGCGATCTGCGCCGCGCGCCTGGTCTGGTAGTCGGCGAACTCTTTCAAGGTAAAGGCATTGTGTTCGATGCGCCGGGCCTGTTCCTCGGCGACCTGGCCTGTCTTGGCCTCCTGCTGACGCAGAGTGTCGAGCAGGGCCTCGCTTTGCCCGCGCACCTGCTGCAAGGCATCGAGAATGCGCAACACGCCGGCTTCGTTGGCCTGGTTCGCCGCGTCGAGATGGCCCTTCATCAGCTCGGCAAAGCGCGGCAGGGCGCGCTGGTCGGCGCCGATTTTGTCGAGGATGGCCAGGATGTTTTCACGCGCCAGGCTCCACGCGCGCTCCTGTTCGAACGTCTGCCGATACACCCGTTTCAGAATCATGCGCGGCAGGTGGTAAAGCCCCCCCTGGACGAAAAGCACGCACACGCCCATCCCGATCGCCGTGGCCAGCCGGTTTTCCGGTTTTGTGATTTCCATGAACCACGGATTCAGCGCCCAGGTCGCCACCCCGGCGACGAGCGCCACCGCGAGCGAGAGGGCGAACGCCAGCCACGGCTTGTCAAAGAGCCCCATGCTTGGCCTCCCGTTCATCGCATGCTCCTCCGTGGCATGAAAATTGCTCGGGGGGGGGGGGGGTAGACGGAACCCGGATGTCATTTCATGCCCCCGGCAAGACCTGCTTGACCACCTTGATCAGTTCCGGCCCGGCGACGGGTTTCACCAGCCAACCGGTGGCGCCGAGCTTTTTCGCCTCATCGCGCTTGGCCGCCTGGCTTTCGGTGGTGAGCGCCAGGATGGGGGTGAAGCGCAGGATCGTGCGGGCGTTCTTGATGAACTCCAGTCCGTTCATGTTCGGCATGTTGATGTCGGTGATGATCAGATCCGGCTTGAAGCCGGCTTTGATGCGGTTGAAGGCTTCCAGACCGTCCCTGGCCGTTTCCACCTTGTAGCCCGCCATTTCCAGCGTTTGCTTGACGCTGGCGGTCATCACCGCCGAATCGTCGATGACGAAGATCGTCTTGGGCATGGTGTTTATCCTTTCTCTGGTTCTATGCATTCATCCGCAGATGGAGTAGATTTTCGCAGATAATTTTATCTGCGAGTCAGGCCCTTGCCAGCGCCGCCTTGAGCCAGGCAGATAGATCGGCCTCTTCCGACCAGGCGGCGACGGTAGGCCGGGCGGCCATCAACACTTGCAGGTTGGCGGCATGCAGGTGCGTGCAGGCCGAAAAGTCAACCTGCGGCTTCTTTTGCCGCTGCAGCCATTCGAGCAGGCCTTCGGCCTCCTCGACGCTGACGATGTCGGTAAAGCGCGCGGTGTTCTTGCTGTATTCGATGGGCATCAGAACAACTCCTTGGGGTTCAGGACCATGAGTACCGTGCCGTCGCCCAATAGTGCCGTGCCGGCATACTGGGCGAGCTTGGCGAGTTCGCCGGGCAGGGGTTTCAGGATGACATCCACCACCTCGCGGAACTCGTCCACCAAGAGGCCCACCTGCTCGCTGCCGACCCTGACGACCAGCACGGCCAGCTCGCCCTCGGCATTGACGCGCGGCGCGGCGGGGATGGCGAGCAGGTCGTTCAAGGCCACCAGCGGAACGATGCGGTCTCTGAGCACCGTGGTCTTCTGCCGCTTGACGGTACGCACGGCCGACTGAGGCAGGCGCACGGTCTCGACCACTTGATCCATCGGCACGCCAAACACCTGACGGTCGGATTCGATGATCATGACGTTCGTGACCGCCATCGAGAGCGGCAGGGAAAGCCGGATCGTCGTCCCGCGACCGACCTGGCTCTTGAGTTCCACCGTGCCGCCCACCTTATCGATGGCGCTTCGGACCACATCCATGCCGACGCCGCGGCCGGAAAGATCGGAGACCGTTTCCGCCGTCGAAAAGCCAGGCGCAAAGACGAGGTTGATCGCCTCCTGATCGGTGATGCGCTCCAGGCGCGCTTCGTCGATGAGGCCCTTCTCATAGGCTTTCTTCTTGATCACCGCCGGGTCGATGCCCTTGCCGTCGTCGCTGATCTCGATCACCGCGCGGTCGGACTCCTGGGTGGCGCGAATCAGCAGACGCCCAGTGGCAGGCTTGCCGGCGGCGCGGCGCGCCTCCGGCAGCTCGATGCCGTGATCGAGGCTGTTCCTGACGATATGGATGAGCGGATCGGCGAGCGCCTCGACGATGTTCTTGTCGGCTTCGGTCTCCTCGCCTTCTAGCACCAGTTCGACTTCCTTGCCGAGCCTGCGGGAGATATCGCGCACCAGGCGGGGAAAACGCTGGAATACGAAGGAGAGCGGCATCATGCGCACCTGCATGATGGCATCCTGCATCTCCTCGGCGATACGGTTGATCACCGCGTAGTGCGACTTGATCTCGCGCGCCAGTTCCCGCACGCCGTACTGGTTCTCGGCGCGGTTGGCGAGGTAGGGCAGCGCATTCTTGGCCACCACCATTTCGCCGATCAGGTTCATCAGCCGGTCGACCTTGGCCTGATCCACCTTGAGGATCTTGCCGATTTGCGCATCCTCGGCACGGCGGCCGAATTTGGGTTCGCCATCCGTTGCTTCGGCGCGCGAAGCCCGACGTTCCACCGCTGGGGCCGGCGCGGTAGCGGAAGGTCCAGGGGGCGCGGTCTTCGTCTCAGAAGTCGGCGCTGGCATCTCTTCAGCCGGCGCCGTATTGGCAAAACCGTCGAGGAAGGCCGCCAGCCACTCGGCGAGCGGCCGCGAAGTGCCGGCGGCAAGCGCCTCGGCAAGCCGCTCCTCGACTTCTTCGCCCGATTCGCCCAGGTTCGCAAGAGATGCGGTTAGGGTCGCGGCGCACGCCTTCAGGCGCCCCGGCAGCCATTTGACGTCATCGGGCAGCGCCAAAATCTCGGCCTGCACGGCGAGAATCTCCATCAGGCGGGCGCGTTCCTCCTCGCTGAGGGGGATCCGGGGCGTGGACGCCGCCAGCGACGCAGCCACGGTGGTCGGTTCGCCTGAGGCCACCGCTGTGTCGGCGGCAGGCAGGTCGCCCAAGGCCGGCGGGGTGAGGGTTTCCAGCGCGCGGATCAGCCGCCGCATCGCTTCGCGCTCCTGCGGACGGGTCTCGATGAGGACGAGCAGCCAGCGCAGGGCAGAAGAGAGCCACAGCTCGGGGGAGGAGAGTTCCAGCAGCGCGCGCGCCGCCGCTTCCAGTCCGGCGAGGTCGTCCTTGTCGATGAGATCGAGGGCTTCCGCGACGAAGTCGCCATACACCGGCCCGCCGTTGGGATGCCCCTGCGGGATGATGAGCGAAAAGGGTGAAAGCGGCACGATATGCACCTGGTCGGGCGTATAGCGGAAGTATTCGTCGATCTCCGCCCTGGGTGCGACCGCCAGCAGGTGGTAATCGAGCGCGGAGCGGTAGCAATCCATCTCCACGAGCGGCGGCCATGGGGCAACGGCCTGCGGGCGCCCCCAAACCAGCCCCGGCACGTTGCGCGCCTGGAAGAAGGGGTCTTCGCCCTTAAAGAAGCACTCTTCCTCGGGGCGATAGGCGATCAAAAAGAGCGTCTCACCGGCCATGGCGGCGCGAAAGGCGGCCATGCGCGCTGCTTCGGGGATCTCGGCGATATCTGGCAGTGGGATAGCGGTGGGGTCGCGGGCGGGCGCATCCGCCTCGCTTGCATCTTCTCCCTCCTCGGCCGTCTCGACCGCCGGCACCAGCTCGCGCAAGCCGCGCGCGAGCGCCTCGGCCTCGCTGGCATGCGCCGGGTCGGTCTGTCCGCTGGCCTCGATCTCATCGAGCAGCATGCTGACGAAATCCATCGCTTCCAGCAGCCGATCAGCGAGCTCCTGCGAATAGGCGACGCGGCCGTCGCGCACCGCGTCCATCAGGTCTTCGCCGGCGTGCAGCACGCGGGTCATCTCCGGGAACTCGAAGAGCCCGCTGTTGCCTTTGAGCGTATGCACGGCGCGGAAGAGCTCCGTCATCAGCTCGACGCTGTCGGGCGCATCCTCAAGCTGAATCAGCTTTTCGCCAATGGTTTGCAGGAAGTCGCGCGCTTCCTGGATGAACTGTTCGAGCAGCGGGTTCATGCCGCGCCTCCGGGTCCCAAGAGCAGCCGGATATAGGCGAGCAGCGCGTCCGGCTTGATCGGTTTGACGAGATAGAAATTCGCGCCGGCTTCCCAAGCGCGCCGTTTATCCTGCGCCTGCGCCTCGGTGGAGATCATCACCGCCGGCGCCTGCGGTATGTCCTGGCTGCGCAATTCGCGCAGGAAACCATAACCATCTAGCTTGGGCATGTTGATATCGACGAGATAGAGATCGAAGGGGACGGGCGCGGTGAGCGTCTTTTCCAGCGCCTCGATGCCGTTGATGGCCACGACCACTTCAAACCCGGCGCCCTCCAGGATGGAGCGGTGATACATGCGCACGGTGGCTGCGTCATCGACGACGAGGATGCGTTGGGGTCTCATCGTGCCTCCGGTTTCTGATAGACGATGGCGTCAGGGAACTTGCGCACCTTGAACACCGAGGTGATGCGGCTCATCGATTCGGAATGGCCCAGACAGATGAAGCCGCCGGGGTTCAAGGCGTCGAAGAAGACCTCGGCCGCCTGGCGGCGCGACAGGTCGTCGAAATAGATCAACAGGTTGCGGCAGAAGATCACGTCGAAGCCGCGATAGGGCCGGGTGTCGGCCGGATCATTCAGGTTGACGCGGGTGAATTCCACCGCCTGGCGGAAGTCGTCCGAAATCTGGTAGTCGCCATCGGGCAGGCGTCGGAAATGCTTTTGCAGCAGCTTGGCCGGCAGGTGTTGCACCGAGCGCGCCGAGTAGCGGCCCTCGCGCGCCTTCTTCAGGATGTTGGTATCGATGTCGGAGGAAATCAGCTCCACATCCCAGTGTGCGATGTCCGGCCAGTATTCGGTGAGATAGAGCGCGATCGAATACGGTTCTTCACCGGAGGAGGAAGGGATCGACCAGATGCGAATGGTCGACCCCGGCCGCTTGGTCTTGACGATCTCCGGCAGCATCGAATTGACCAGGCATTTGAACTGGTATTCCTCGCGAAAGAAGTAGGTCTCATTGACCGTCATCGCATTGGTCAGGGCTTGCAACTCCTCGCCGCTTGCCTGAAAGCGCATGAAGGTGAAGTAGCTGCGGAAGTTACTGTGGCCTGTGGCCTTGATGCGCTCGACCAAACGCTTGTCCACGAAGTAACGCTTGGAATCCTCGAACAGGATGCCGGTCTTGCGGTAGAAGAACTCCCGGAACTTCTGGAAGTCCTCGTCGCTGATGGTGATCTCGGCCAAGGTTCAGCTCCCGCGGATGCGTTTCAAGGCCAGGTCGGCGGCAAAAACGATGTAGGGCTCATTGGGGAAACGCGCCTTGAGGGCTTCGAGGGCCGGCACAGCCGCCTCGCTGCCGACTTCGCCCAAGAGGTCCACCGCCGTGGCGCAGACGTTGACGTGTTCATCCTTGCGGATCACCTCGATCAACCACTGCTCGACATCCGGGTGACGCAGCGATTCGAGCACATTCACCGCGAAGATGCGCACGTCGGGGTCGGGGTCGGCCAACAGCCCCGCCATGATGGGCGCCACCGCCTCGGGCAGGTTTTTCATCGCCTCGATCGCTTCGTTGCGCAAGGCCGCGTCCTCGCTGCGCAGGCACTCGACCAGGCCTTCGACGGCCGTGCGGTTGCCGATCAGGGTAAGGCTCACCAGAATGGCTTCGCGTACCGCGGCATCGGTTTCCTTGGCCAAGCGTGCCACCAGCGCGCCGGCGGCTTCGGGAAAGGCCGCCAGATCGCGCGCCGCCCAGCGCCGCGCCGCCGGGTTGGAGTCAGAAAGTTCCGCGACCAGGCCCTCCATGTCGCGCGGGCGGCTGCGTTTGTCGGTATTGATCTCCTGGGTTTCCTTGCGTTTGACGATGGCCATCGGTTTTCCTTTCAGGTGCGCGCCCAGCTCACGAGCTGGGTGGCAATTTTGTGGGCAGGCAGCACGAGAGTGGCGCCGCCCCGGTCGATCAGTTCCTTGGGCATGCCGAACACCACCGCGGAGTCTTCCGACTCGGCAATCGTGCGGCCGCCCTGTTTCTTGATCTCGGTGAAGGCGTCGGCGCCGTCGTAGCCCATGCCGGTGAGCATCACGCCGATGAGGGCGCTGGCCTCGCAATGCTCCAGCGCCGAGCGCCCCAGCACTTCCACGGAAGGGTGCCAGAGAAAATTGGGATTTTCCGGTTTGGGCAGCACCATGAGTTTCCCGGCGCGGTTGGCGATCACCACGTCGGCCCCGCCCTTGCCGATGTAGATGGTGCCGGGGAGGAGCTCCATCGGCTTATTGGCCTCCACCACCTCGAGCGCGCACAGGCTGTTCATGCGCGCGGCGTACGGCCCAGTGAAGGAGGCCGGCATGTGCTGGGCGACGACGATGGGGAAGGGGTAGTCGGCGGGAAGACGGGGCAGGATTTCTTCGAGCGTGGAAGGACCGCCGGTGGACACCCCGATCAGCACCAGACCCTCGGCCTCTTCCGCTGCTGGGCTGCGGCGCACGAAGGCGGGCTTGGCGGCCGCCGCCTTGCGCTCCTCGCGCAGTTTTTCGGTCAGGCCGCGCCCACCGGCCACCCCGCGCGCCTTGAGTTTGGCGCGAGCCGCCGCCTTCACCTTGGCCACCAGCTCGCGCTCGATCTCGCCGATGGAGAGCGAAATGGTGCCGCCGGGCTTGGCGATGTAATCCACCGCCCCCAAGGCCAGCGCTTCAAAGGTGGCCATCGCCCCCTTCTCGGTCAAGGACGACACCATCACCACCGGCACCGGCCGCGTGGCCATGATGTGCGATAGTGCGGTAATGCCGTCCATCACCGGCATGTTGATGTCGAGCGTGACGACATCCGGCTGCCAGGCGAGGTTTTCGTCGATCGCTTCCTGGCCGTTGCGCGCCGCGCGGACCTCGAAGCCGCCGTCGGCTGCGAAGATCTGCGTCAGTTGCCGGCGCATCAGCGCCGAATCGTCGACGATGAGGAGCTTGATGGCCATGAACCCGCCTTATCCCAGTGTCGCCAACTGGAACTGGTCCACCTCGTCGATGAGGTGCGCCGGGTCGATGAGCTGAATCATGCGCTTCTGCTTTTCCAGGTTCGCCACCCGGCCCAGCAGGCGGGCCTGCTCGCTCGAAAGACTGGGTGCGGGCTCGATGGCGCTCTTGGGGATTTTCAGCACCTCGGTCACCGCATCGACGATGAAACCGGTGCGCACGCCGCCCAGCATGAAGACCATGATGCGCTGGCGCTCGTTGCGCTCGATGGGCGGCAGCCCAAGGCGCTTCCTCTGGTCGATCACCGGCAGCACCGAGCCGCGCAGGTTGATCACCCCCTCGACGAAAGAAGGCGCCTTGGGTACGTGGGTGAGCTCCTCGGGCACGCGCACGATTTCCTGCACGCTCTCGATGGCGACGCCGAATTCGCCGTCCGCCAACTGGAACACCACCACCTGCTCTTCGTCGTCGGCCTCGAGTTCGCTGGCCTCTAGGCGCTCACTGTCAGCACTGTTGTTGGTTACCATCGTTTTCAATGCCTCCTTGACTGCCGTGTGCGCAAACATGTGATCCACGGCGATGATCGACACCAGGCGCTTGCCGCCCTCGAGACGACACATCTGGCCGATGTCGCCCATGTCACCCGCGCGCGCGAGCAACGCCGGCATCGCTTCGACCGCCTGCTTCGGCACGCGCAGCACTTCCGAAACACTGTCGGTCACCACGCCGACCGCCGCCGCGCCCAGACTGATCACCACGATGCGGCTCTTCTCGTCGAGTGCGCGCGCCGGCAGGCCGAACAGGCTGCGCAGGGAAACCAGCGGCAGCAGCCGGTCGCGCAGATTCATCAGCCCCAGCACGCTCGCCGGCGCATTGGGCACATGGACGATGGTCTCGGGCACCTGCACGATCTCCTGCACCCGCTCGATCTCTACCGCGTATTCCTGACCTTCGACGCTGAAACTGACCAGTTGCAGTTCGTCGCTGACGGCGTCCTCGTCGGTTTCGCGCGGGGCGCCAGTCGATGCGGCCGTGAGGCCGGCGGCGCTTTTCGTGAGCGCCGCGATCGCGGCGAATTCGCGCGCGATGAGCTGGCCGAAATCGAGCACCATCACCATCGGAAAGCCCCCCGCATCCTTGAGGATGCCGGTCAAGAGGTCGCTATCGACGGTGCCGCGAATCTCCTCGACGCCCTCGATGCTCTCCGGCTCGACATTGATTACGCTGGCCACACGGTCGACGACGAATCCAAGCGGCTGGCCCATGTCGATCACCACGGCGCGGGTGGCATCATCAAAGTCTTTTTCGGCGAAGCCGAAAATTCGGCGCAGAGAGACGATGGGCAACACTTTGCCGCGCAGATTGGCGAGTCCCTCCAGCGAGGGCGGCGCGAGCGGCACGCGCACGATCACCGGCACGCGGATGATCTCCTGCACCGGCGCCATCTCCACGGCAAAGACCTCCTCGCCGACGAGAAAGACCACGAACTGCCGGGTATCGCTTACGGCGTCGTCGGTCTCTTCCGGCGCTGTCGCCGGCTTTTCCAGCACGTTTTCGGTCATGGCGATTCCCCTTTAGGCGCTTTGCAGCTCATCGGCGAGCGAGGCGATCTCCTCGATGGCGGCGGCCAGTTCCTCGGCGCCCTTGGCCTGCTCTTCGGCCGCGCTGGCCGCTTCGGTGGCGGCTTTCTCGGCCTCCTGAGCGGCAGCGGCGATCTGTTCGACGCCTTTCTTCACCTGGGCGATGGCAGTGGCGATCTCGGTCGCGGCGGCGAGAATTTCTTGGGCACCGCGATCCACTTCGGCGATCTCGACTTCCATCTGGTTGAGGTTGGCGGTCGAGGTCTTGGCCTGTTCCGCTTCGCTCACCGCCGCCTTGGCGATTTCGTCGAGGTCGCCAGAGACTGCGGCGATCTGGTCCTGCACCGCCTTAACCAGATCCTTGATGCGGTCGGCGTTTTCCGCCGAGTCGCGGGCGAGGTTGCGGATGTCGGTGGACACCACGACGAAGCCCTTGCCGAATTCGCCGGCGCGCGCCGCCTCGATCGAGCCATTGACCGCCAGCATGTTGGTCTGGATCGATACCATGGTGATCGCCTCGACGATCTTGTCGATGCGCCGCGACACCTGCTCCAGATCCTTCACCTGCTTGATGATGGTCTGGGTGGTGGTGACCGAGGCATGGATGCCGGCGATCAGCTCCTCCACCGACTTCTTATTGGTGGCGAGCAGCTCCCGCACCGCACGCACCTTTTCCGCGCTCTTGGTGGCGCGCTCTTGCGCCAGTTGCAGTCCTTTCTCGATCTGGGTGACGGCAGCGACCGATTCCTCGGTGGCGGCGGCCGCTGTCTGTGCCCCTTTTCTGATCTGCTCGATGGCCGTGGCGATCTGGCTGGCGGCACGGTTGATCTCCTGCACGGCGGAAGAAAGTTCTTCTGCGGCCGAAGCGACCTCTTCGGCGCTCTTGGCGATATCGGTGGAGTTCTTCAGGTCTTCGGCCAGTTCTGAGAGGTTCTGTGCCGCCTGCTCGCACTCGGCCAAGGCGGAAGACTGATCTGCGACGGTCTTCGCGCACTCTTCGGCCGCAGCGGATTGTTCCTCGGCGGCGGCGGCGATCTCTTCCGAGCCCTTCAGGGCCTGCTGCGCGGCGGCATTCGATTGCGCCGCGCCGGCGGCGATCTCCTGCGCTCCTTTGACCACCTCAGCCAGTTCGGTGCGAATCTGCGCCAGTTGTGCGGTAATGACCTTGCCTTTTTCGACCTCGCCCTCCACCGTCTTGGCCGAAGCATTGATGCCCTCGGCGATGACCTTGACCTCGCGCTGGATCTGCGCCACCAGTTCCTGGATCTGCTTGGCGCTCTTTTCCGAGGTCTCGGCCAGCGTGCGCACCTCGTCGGCCACCACGGCAAAACCCTTGCCGTGCTTGCCGGCGCGGGCGGCCTCGATGGCGGCATTGAGCGCAAGCAAATTGGTCTGGTCGGCGATGCGCCCCACGGCCTTGACGATGTCGCCAATGTTGGTGGCCTGTTTTTCCAGCTCCGCCACCATTTCCACCGCCTTGGCCTGGCGCTGGGCGGCGACACCGACATTGGCGACCAACTTGGCGATGGCCTCGCCTGTCACCTGGGCCAGCGACTGGCAGGCCTCGGATTTGTTCTGCGATGTGTTGGCGTTTTGCAGTTGCCGGCCGATGGCCACCGTCACCTGCTTGAAGGCGGCGAGCGACTCTTGCGCGGCGCCTGATGCTTCCTCGGCGCCCGTGGCGATCTGGTCGGAAGCGCGTTTGAGTTCCTCGGCCGCCGAAGCCGCCTCGTTGATACCGGAAGCGAGTTGTGCGGTGGCCGCGGCGATGCGCTCGGCCGCCTGCTGCTGCTTGGCGAGCGTCCGTGCCCGCTTGCGCTGCGCTTCAGCTTCGCGCGCGGCGGCGGAGGGTTTGGTGGTTTCGGGGCTTGGTGCGGAAGCAGCGGTTTTCTTGACTAGGGCCATGAGGAGTCTCCTTACGTGTCAGTCGATGGACGAAGCGGGGCTAAGACGAGGACGAGCGAAAATGAAAAAAGCCGTCGGCCAAGAAGCCGGACGGCTTGGAGTGCGAAACGGGAAAGGTCGGGGCGACTCGGTCGTGGGCGACCACGGCCTGCGGCAACGCGAAGGGCGATGCCGAAGCTGCGGATCAAGGGGCGGCGGCCTCGGCGTGTCGTCGCCGGCCTCATGCCCCGGGCCCCGCCTTGTCAGGCGGGGGGGTGTGCAAACCGCTATCGGGCTTGCTTGCTTGCTTGCTTGCTTGCTTGCTTGCTTGCTTGCTTGCGCAAGGTGTCTTCCAACATTCTTGCAGCCCTTCTTTTTTCTTGGTCCCTTGACCTTGATATTGCGAGCCGAACCGCAATGGTCACAATGATAATACTATAATAATACCCACAACTACAGTGGGGTTCAAGGGCTTATACGGTTGGCAGGTGGGGGCGCGCCGAATGTTTCGCAGAACACCCGGTACAACTCCCGCTCCACCTGGCGCCAGCCATCCCTCACCGGGCGAAACCGCACCCGTGCGGCCCCCTCGGCAATGTGGCGATACAGCAGCGGGTTGTCGCTGTTGCCGCGCAGGTGGTCGCTCAAGCGCTTGCGCAGATCGCCCGTCGAACCGATGTAGATCACCTCGTGAGGATTCGGCGGCTCGCTTGCTTCCGCCGCAAGCGCGACTGAGGCCGCGCGGATCTCATACACCCCGGGATGGGCGGGGACCATACTGCGCACGGCTTGATGCGTCAGCGGCATCAGCGCCGAGAACCCTTCGGTCGCTGCCTGGTAAGCCATCCGCTGGCGGCGCTGGCGGCAATCGGGAATCGCAAGCTGGCGCCGGATATCGGCCACCGTCCGCCGCAGCAGCCGGATGCCATGGTCGCGCGCCAGAATGGCGGCAATCGCCTCGTCCGTTAGGGGGTTCTGCAGGCGCCCTTCCGCCATCCACGACTGCTCCTTCTTGATCAGGTGATCGACATAGTGGCAATGCACCTGGCGCGCCTCGGGAAACAGTCTCGGCAAGGCAAGCGTTTTTCCGTCGGGCAGGATGATCGACAGGCCGCGCACAAGGCGCGAGATACGCCCCGAATCGGCCGCCGGCGAAAGCCCGGCAGCCTTCCTGAGCCGATCGGCCATTTGCGCCTGGGTCAGCGGTACGAGCCTCAGCGGCTCGCCGGAGCGCAGGAACGGCGCCTGTATCTCGAGCAGCGCCTGTACCAGCGCATGGGTGAGCCGGTTGCGGCTGTTGATGAGGCGCAGCCGGTGCAGGGTTGTCGCAAGCTCCTTCGACAGGGCTTGGCGCAACCTGAGGCCCTGCAACATCGCCTCGTCGAACCGGTATTCGCGGGCGAAGGCTTCGCGGTGATAGACGAATACGAGATGCCCGCCCGTGTCGAGCACTTGACCCAGACTTGCGTTGGACTGACGCGACGGCCTGCTGCCCTGGGGCGGATCGATCACGGCGCCGGGTACGGTGGCCGGGCTCACCCAACGGGATTGCACCAATGCGGAAAATCCGGCAGAGGATTCGATCCGCGCCACGAAGCCGTCGAAACCGCCAAGCGGCAATTCCAGAAAGCGGGCGAGCTCAATTTTACCGAGCAGGGCGGCGTCGATGGGGGTATTCCTGAATCCGTGCTCGTTTGTCATAGATCAAGCATAATCTGTTGATTCCGAAACACAGTGTCAGCGATCAGGTTTGCTTGTTCACCGCGGCGACGAGCGCGTCCGGCTCGGTCGGCCTCTTAACGACGAGCACTGCGCATTTTAGGCCGCCGACTACACGGTCGGTGGTCTGTCCGGCGATTTTGCGCGTCAGGCCCTTGCGCTGATCGTTGCCGATGACGACGAGATCGGCGCCGATCTCCTGCGCCGTCTCGATGATCGCCTGTTCGGGCGGCAGGGCGACGATGCGGCTCTCAGCCGTCACGCCTTCGATCTTCATCAGACCGACCTTTTTGGCGAGGTCTTCCTCGGCCCGGGCGCACGCGGCGTCGCTCGTCGCTGCTGTGATCACCGTCACGGGCAGACCGGCTGCTTTGGCGATCTGGGTGGCGACCTCGGCGACGGTGGCCGAAATGGGAGAGCCATCGCTAGCGACCAGAATGCGGTTCTTGAATGGCTGCGCCTGCCAGTTTACCACGAGCAGATGGCAGGGGGCGTCAATGAGGATTTGCTGCGCGATGTCGCCCACCAGCCATTCCTTGATGTCGCCGCGCGGCGGGCGGCGGCCGATGATGAGGATATTGCTGTCGGCGGCGCGCGCCGCCGCGACGACCTCGGTGGCCGGCTGTTTTCCATAGCGGACATGGCGCTCGCAAGTCACCCCCGCGAGACTGGCTTTGCGCTCGATCAGCGCGAGCCGCGCCTGCGCCATTTCCTCGGCGCCGGCGGTGAAGCCGAGCACCACGGTGTGTGAAATGAAATTCACCAGCGCGCCCATGCGCGCCAGCCCCAGGATCAGCTGGAACACCCCGACCAGAAAGGTGAGGGTCAGCACCAATTGGATCTATTGCGCCGAGCCGGGCTCGGCGACGTGCGAGAGCGCAGCGTACACCGCGATCGAGATCGCCGTCGTCGGACCAGAAACAAGATGCCAGGAGGAACCGAACAGCGCAGCGACCACTGCCGGCACCATCGCGGCATAGAGGCCATATTGCGGCGGCAGCCCGGCGATGATCGCGAAGGCCACCCCATGCGGCAGGACGATCAGCGCGCCAGTCAGACCGGCGATCGCATCATCGCGCAGCGTTTGTTTCGTGACCTTGGGCCACCAGCGGAGAAAAGGAAAGATGCGGGACAGACGGGCGGAAGTGGTTGCCATCGGTAGCAGATTCGAGAATATCGATATGAAGAATATCACATTGCGGCGAAGTCGGTTAAAATTACTTTTCGTGACATAACTTTTTTCGGGAGCAATCACAAATGGCAGAAGCCAGGACGCGCTGGACCACGACCCTGCTTTGGGGCGTGGCGGTAGCCATTCTCTATTGGGCCCTCTTCCATTTCCAGGACGACATCGTCCGCCTTGCCCACACCACCGTGGATGCCTGCCTGGTGGTGGAAAACGGGAAGGAGCTCTACTACCATAAACCGACTCCGGAAACCTGCGCCGCCAAGGGCGGTACCCTGATCAAGGGCAACTGGCTCAACGTCCTGGTGCCTATCATCGCCGCTTTCGTCCTCTCCTACGTGCACGGCGCCTTCACCAGCATGTTCTGGGATACCCTGGGCCTCAAGGCCGCCAACAAGAAGAAATAAGGGGAACGTCGCCATGGAACTCATTCAATTCATCGACATCGACCTCACCGGTGCTCTGCTGCTGATTCTCATCGGTTTCATCGGTGGCATGGTGTCGGGCTTCATCGGCTCCGGCGGGGCCTTCGTCCTCACCCCCGCGATGATGACCCTGGGCGCACCCGGTATCGTGGCCGTCGCCTCCAACATCTGCCACAAGTTTCCGAAGGCACTGGTTGGCGCCATCAAGCGCCACAAGTACGGTCAGGTGGACGTCAAGCTGGGCCTGGTCATGGGGGTGTTCGCCGAGCTGGGCATGCTCTATGGCAAGCAGGTGATGACCAGCATTAAGGACCGTTTCGGGGCGGTGGGCACCGATCTCTACGTGTCGGTGATCTTCGTCATCGTGCTCGCCATCGTCGGCGGTTTCGTCTATCGGGATTACCGCATACTGAAAAGCCATCCCCATGGTGAGGAACACCGGCTGACCCGGCTCGCCAGGTGGGTGCAGTCGGTACACATCCCGGGCACGATGGTCTATTTTCCGGGAGCAAAGGCAAAAATCTCGGTCCTCTTCGTCGCCCCCATGGGTTTTGCCACGGGAATGCTGGCTTCCACCATCGCCGTCGGCGGCTTCATCGGTGTACCCGCCATGATCTATATTTTCGGAGTGCCTGCGCTCATGGCTTCGGCGACCGAACTGGTGATCGCCTTCATCATGGGGCTGGGCGGGACCCTTTTCTACGGCCTGGAGGGCATGGTGGACCTGCGGCTGGCCATGCTCATCCTGTTGGGCTCCTTGTTCGGCATCCAGATTGGCGCCATCGGCACCACCTATGTGAAGGATTACCAGGTCAAGCTGACCATGGCGGTGATCATGATCACCGTGCTCTTCAGCCGTCTCTTCTACATCCCGGGCTACCTGTCGCAGCTTGGCCTCATCGAGCCGCTGCCTGCCAGCACGGTAAAGACGCTGAAAATGGCCGGCGACGGGGTGCTGGCCCTGGCCCTGGTGCTGGGAGCGGTCACTGTGCTGACCGCGCTGATCCGGGGCATGGCGGAACACCGGCGCCAGCACGAGGCCCTGAGCGAGAACCAGGGCATCGCCGAGTAGTCTGTTGAGCGGCGGCAGCGCTACGCGTCCAGGGAAAACGCTTGCGTTCCAGTACCCAGCGCGCCATCTAGTTGCCGCCGATTCCCTTGGGGCTTCTGGAAATCCTGAAGCACCATTCGCCGCGGGTAGTGAGCCGCAGCGAGCTGGAGCAAGCATTTGCTTTGATGGGATGACCGGGTGCCCGAGGGGGCCGCGATCAACTCCGCCGCCGAAGCGTTGCAGCTTTGGCTGGCGCAGCCTGGGCATAGCCGTACCGAATAGCTTTGTTACCGGCTTTGGTGGGTCGTGCAGGATTCGAACCTGCGACCAACGGATTAAAAGTCCGCTGCTCTACCGGCTGAGCTAACGACCCTCATTGTGCTGCCTAAAGGCAGGGTGCTAAGAGACGCTATCGTACAAATTTAGAGAGGGGATGTCAACCCATTACCCTGCGCTGCGGTATAATAATGGGTAACGAATGGTTGAGGTGCGAACGATGCTCGATCGGGAGGGGTATCGCCCGAACGTCTGCATCGTCTTGGTCAATGCGCGGAACCAAGTCTTCTGGGGAAAACGGATCCGTGAGCACGCTTGGCAGTTTCCACAAGGGGGCATCAAAGCGGGTGAAACGCCCGTTGCAGCGATGTACCGCGAACTCTCTGAAGAGACGGGCTTGCGGCCGGAACATGTCGAGATCATCGGGCATACGCGCGATTGGCTGAAGTACGATGTGCCCCGTCGCTGGGTCAAACGCCAGTGGCGGGATAGCTACCGCGGGCAGAAACAGTTGTGGTTCTTGCTGCGCTTCGTTGGCCGGGATTTTCAGGTGAGCCTCCGAGCAAGCCACCATCCCGAGTTCGACGCCTGGCGGTGGGCTTTTTACTGGGTGCCGCTCTCTAGCGTCATCCCCTTTAAGCGCCCAGTCTACCTCCAGGCCCTCACCGAACTGTCCCGCTTTCTGCCGCTGCCTCCGCCCCCGCCGCGCTCCGATTACGCGGCTCTGTGGCAAAAGGAGGCAGAAACAGTAGCTGAGCCGCTGCTTTTACCTATTGCCCAGCAACCGATTCTGGGTTAAGCCGAATGCTCTTTGGCAGCGACGATCTCCCAGGTGTGGGTGATCGTTGCTGTCTTTCCCAGCATGATCGATGCTGAGCAGTACTTTTCGGCCGAGAGTTCAATCGCCCGCTTTACCTTGTTTGGGTCAAGTCCTTTGCCCGCAAGCGTGTAGTGGAAGTGGATGCGGGTAAAGACCTTAGGGTCGGTCTCGGCTCGCTCCGCCGAGACGTGGACGGCGCAGTCGGTCACTTGCTGGCGCCCCTTTTCAAGGATCGCGACCACGTCAAAGAGGGTGCAGCCACCGGCGCCAGCAAGCAGCATCTCCATTGGGCGTGGCGCTAGGTTTCGGCCACCCGCTTCCACAGGGCCATCCATTACCACAGTGTGACCAGACCCCGTTTCGCCCAGAAAGGTTTTAGCGGTTACCCACCGTACCGTGCACTCCATGCGCGCTTCTCCGCTCAGGCTATCCAAGAATCGAGCCGTCATTGTAGCGAAAGGGCGAGTGAGCGCGTCAATAATAAGAAACAGCTAATAATAAATAAGAATAATTATTGTGCATTGCACAAAAAAAGCTTGATTTCTGGTCGTCGCTTCGTTATAGTAACGATCAAGCGCGACGGAAACCTATCTCTGTTGTGCATGGGTGTCTCCTCCACCTCCTCCTTTGGTGTGGATTGTGCGCCGCGTCAAACGACGCGGCGTTTTTTTTGGTACTTGTGCTAGGCGCGCCTCTTGGATTGCCTGTGCTAGCGCTGCGGCGCTAGAATCGCCCTTTTGGCTATGGAGGTGACGATGGCGGGGCAAGCTGGCCGGTTGGCGGCGGGAGTTCTGCTCGTGCCCCTTTTTGGGGTTCTCCTTGCCCTTTGGCGTCCCCCGTTTCCGATTGATGAGACTCGCTACCTGGCGGTAGCCTGGGAGATGCACTGGCGCAACGCGTGGCTCGTGCCTATGCTCGAAGGGGAACCCTACGTCCAAAAACCGCCGCTGCTCTTTTGGTTAATTCGCCTGGGCTGGCTCCTTTTTGACGTCAATGCCTGGTGGCCACGGTTGGTGGTTGGCCTTATGGGGGTCGCTACTCTTTGGCTTACTGCTCGCTTGGCACGCGAACTGGCCAAGCTTGCAGACGAACGGCCGCTGCCTGATAACGGGTGGACGGCTGCAGCGCTTCTGGCCGGTTTTGTGGCGTGGCCGGCATGGAGCGTCTCGCTATACTTTGATGTCCCGCTCACCTTTTTCGTGGTTGCGGCAGCATGGGCGATCGTGCGGCTAGCTACCGTAGGGCAAGGTGGTTGGCTCTTGGCCTTGGCGGCCGGAGGTGGGGCGTTGATGAAAGGGCCACTTGTTGCCTTTCCGCTCTTGGGCGTGGTGCTCGGAATCCCATGGTGGGCGAGTCACCTGCCGCCGCACGAGCGCTGGCGGCGGCTGCTGCGGGTGGTCGGCTGGGGGGCGGCAGGCGCCCTTTTTCCGCTTGCTTGGCTGATTGCCGTAGCGGCCGAAGCGGGCAACGAAACGGTCCGGGCCATTTTGGTTGCCCAAGGGTTGGGGCGGGTGGGCACGGAGGCCGACCATGCGGCCCCTTGGTGGTGGTACCTTCCGCTTATCCCTTTTCTCCTCTGGCCTGCAGGCTGGCGCCGGTCGTTTTGGCGGGGAATCGGTCAGACGGTTCAGGAACCGCTGGGTCGATTTGTGCTTGTTGCGGTGGTGCCAGCGCTGCTCTTATTGAGCATGATTGCCAGCAAACGGGCGCAGTACCTCCTGCCGCTTTTGCCGTTCTTGGCGATCCTGGGAGGTAGGGGGGGCTTTCTCGTTTGGCAGCGCAAAGAGCCAGATGTGGCGCCGGCGGTGCGCTCCTTCACGGCAGGAGCTGGCGAAGCAGCGCTGCTACTCGTTGTAGGCCTTCTGCTGATGGTGGCGCCGTTCGTGCCGCCGTGGCAGGAGGCAATCGCTTGGCTCACCTGGCGGTGGGTAGTAGTTGGCGTTGGTCTATGGTTTATCGCCTGGGGCTATTACCGCTTGATGGCGTGCGGCATTTTGAGGGAGGGAAGGGGCGCGACGCGCTGCGCCTGGTTGAGCCAGCCGATCATAGCGCCGATGCTGCTTGCCTGGGGTGTCATTCTCTGGGTGAGCATCACTGCTCTCTGGGCAAGCGGGGATGCCTTTGCCGTTCGGCCATTAGCCGATCGGATCACGCAGTGGGTCGATGAGGGGCGGCCGGTGGTCTGGGTGGGCGGACGACACCACGCGGCTTGGCATTTCGCCGCCCGGCTGAAGCAACCGCTGCCGACGATTAACGCTCAGCAGCTCAATGAATGGCTCGCACACCACCAGGGCGGAGTAGCCCTGGTGACCGTGAAAACCCGCCAGCAGACCACCGACGGCTGTCTTCCCTGGCGCAGCGACTGGATCTGTCCCGTGCGTGCGAAGGACCATGCATAAGCTCAGAAACCTTTGGCACTCCTCTGAACCAGGAGGAATGCCATGCAAGTGCAACACATCGGCTACCGCATCCGGGGGTTCTACCGGGTAGCGGCTTTGGGGTATCTTTGGGACAT